>Ga0075154_10000036_pt1 | contig 93153 bp, 85 predicted proteins | sample JI71714BDNA_FD_70965 | JGI IMG/M metagenome (GOLD analysis project Ga0075154, IMG submission 70965) | Wastewater effluent complex algal communities from Wisconsin, to seasonally profile nutrient transformation and Carbon sequestration -... | ecosystem: Engineered > WWTP > Effluent > Algae... | reverse complement strand
GGGGCTGTTGCTCGCCACGGGGCTGTTGCTCGCCACGGGGCTGTTGCTCGCCACGGGGCTGTTGCTCGCCACGGGGCTGTTGCTCGCCACGGGGCTGTTGCTCACCGCGAGGCTGCTGCTCACCGCGGGGCTGCTGCTCACCGCGGGGCTGCTGCTCGCCGCGGGGCTGCTGCTCGCCGCGGGGCTGCTGCTCGCCGCGGGGCTGCTGCTCGCGGGGACGCGGGCGCGGGGCTTCGGTGACCGGGGCCGTGGCGCCGGGGTCTGGCGTCGTGGTCGATGCCGGCGCCTCCGCGGTCACGGCAGGCGGCATGACCGGCGGTGTGGCGACCGGTGCAGCAACCGGCGGTGTGGCGATCGGCGTCGTCGTCGCGACTGCGGGAGCAGTCTCGACCGGAGCAGCTACCGGCGGTGATGCCGGAGCGCTGGCCACCGGCGCGACCGGCAGCGGCAGCTGTGGAGCCTCGGCGGCTTCCGGACTGGCCGCGGCGCTGCGGCTGCGGGGTGCAGCGCGCTTGCTGTCCCGCGGAGCGCGGGCAGCACGCGGCGCGGGTGCAGCGGCGGGGCTGTCACTCGCGGTGGCTTCGGGGGTGCTTCCAGCGTGCGCAGTCGTGACGGCGGCATTGGCCGCGTCGGCGGATTCGGTTTTTTCCAGCATTGGACTCATCAAGCCCGGAACGGGCGATGCGGGGAGGTGCGGGGATAGGGAGAGACAGTGGCGCGCCGGTGAGACAGGCGCCGCGACATGAGCTGGCACGCTAGCACGGGCCGCGCGCCGGTGACAACCGCTGCAGGGCGGGCCCGACCGCCCCGGGGTTCAGCCGGCAAGCTCGTCCAGCACTTGATCGAGGCCCACGCGCCAGTCGGGCAGAGCGATTCCGTAGTCCCGGTGGATCCGTGCGCAGGACAGCCGGCCGTTCTGCGGTCGCGGTGCCGGGGCGCCGTAGGCCGCGGTGCTGGTGGGCTTCAGGGTCGGCCGCCGGTCGATCAGGCCGCGGGCCCGTGCACCGTCGAAAATCGCCTCGGCGAAGGCCAGCCAGTCCGTCTCGCCGCCAGCGACCAGATGACAGGTCGCCCGAGGCGGCGCGGCCTCGGCGCGGGCGCGCTCCAGCAGCGGCGCCAATGCGGCACCCAGCCAGCGCGCCGGCGTCGGGGCGCCGAACTGGTCATCGACGATGGTCAGCGATTCGCGGCCAGCCAGTTTCAGCATGGTCTTCAGGAAGTTCTGACCACGCGCCGCATAGACCCACTGCGTGCGCAGGATCAGGTGCGCGCAGCCGCTGTCACGCACCGCCTGCTCGCCGGCCAGCTTGCTGCGGCCGTAGCTGGACATCGGGGCGGTGACGGCGTCCTCGTCTCGCGGCGTATTGCCGCTGCCGTCGTAGACGTAGTCGGTCGAGTAGTGGACCAGCAGCGCGCCGACGGCCGCGCAGCCGCGGGCCAGGGCGCCGGGCGCCTCGGCGTTGGCGCGCCAGGCGGCGTCGGGCTCGGCCTCGGCGCGATCCACGGCGGTCCAGGCGGCGGCATTCACGACCACCGTCGGGGCGACGCGCTGCACCAGGTCGGTCAACGCGGCGGGCTGGTCCAGATCGGCCCCGTGATCGGCGCGCTGGCGCGCTGCGGTGACGACCTCCCAGTGCGGCGACAGCGCGCGGACGGCCTCGAAGCCGACCTGGCCGTGCGGACCGATGACGAGGCAACGCGGCATCATGCGGGCAGCAGCTCCGGCGCCACGTCCCTCAGCCGCGGCGCGACCTGGTCCTTGGCGGACAGCAGCGGCTCGCCGTCGAGCGGCCACGGGATGCCGAGGTCCGGATCATTCCAGGCGATGCCGCGGTCATTGGCGTAGCGATAGACGCTGGTGCACAGGTAAGTGAAGGTGGCGAACTCGGACAGCACCAGGAAGCCGTGGGCGAAGCCGGGCGGCAGCCAGTAGGCGCGATGGTTGCTCGCCGACAGCACCACGCCGTGATGCTGGCCGTAGGTCGGCGAGCCGCGGCGGATGTCGACGCCCACGTCCCACACTTCCCCTTCGACCACCCAGACCAGCTTGCCCTGCGGTTCCGGCCACTGAAAGTGCAGGCCACGCAGCACGCCGCGGCTGGAACGGCTGACATTGGCCTGCTGGAAGTCGGTCGGCAGCCCGGCCTCGGCGAAGCGCTCGCCGTTGAAGGTCTCGTAGAAATGGCCGCGGCTGTCGCCGAACACGCGCGGTTCGATGATCAGGGCGCCCGGCAGCGGGGTTTCGATGATCTTCATCGGTGCATCCTTCAGCGCTGTCGCTTCAGCAGCTCGGCGAGCAGCTGGCCGTAGGCGGATTTGGCGATCGGCCGGATCGCGCGGGCCAGACCCTCCTCGTCGATCCAGCCCTGTTCCCAGGCGATCTCCTCGGGACTGGCGATCAGCGCGCCCTGGCGGTTCTGGATCGTCGCGATGAACTGGCCGGCCTCGATCAGCGACTCGTGCGTGCCGGTATCCAGCCACGCATAGCCGCGGCCCAGCCGCTCCAGATTGAGCTGGCCGGCTTCCAGGTACAGCCGGTTCAGATCGGTGATTTCCAGCTCGCCGCGGGCGGAGGGCTGCAGGTCCGCGGCGTAGTCGCAGACCTTCTCGTCGTAGAAATACAGCCCGGTGACGGCGTAGTTCGACTTCGGCTGCGTCGGCTTTTCTTCGAGACTGACCACCCGACCCTCGGCGTCGAACTCGGCCACGCCGTAGCGCTCCGGATCGCGGACCCAGTAGCCGAAGACGGTGGCGCCGTTCTGGCGGGCACCGGCCTGACGCAACATGTTGGTCAGGCCGTGGCCGTGGAAGATGTTGTCGCCGAGCACCATGCAGCTGGGCTTGCCGTCGATGAAGTCGCGGCCGATCCGGAAGGCCTCGGCCAGACCATTCGGCTCGGGCTGCACGGCGTACTCGATCCGGATCCCGAACTGCGAGCCGTCGCCGAGCAGTTGGCGAAACAGGTGCTGCTCGTGCGGGGTGTTGATGATCAGGATCTCGCGGATGCCCGCCAGCATCAGCACGCTGAGCGGGTAATAGATCATCGGCTTGTCGTAGACCGGCAGGAGCTGCTTGCTGACCGAGATCGTCAGTGGATACAGCCGCGTGCCGGAACCGCCGGCGAGGATGATGCCGCGACGCGTGCTCATGCCGAGGCTCCGAGGCCCAGCCGCTCGGTGCGGTAGCTGCCGTCCAGAATCGCCTGCGTCCAGGCGGTGTTGGCCAGATACCAGTCCACCGTCGCCGCCATCCCGTCCTCGAAGCTGTGGGACGGCGCCCAGCCCAGTTCGCGCTTGAGCTTGCTGGCGTCGATCGCATAGCGGCGGTCGTGGCCGGGGCGATCGGCGACGAAGGTGATCTGTTCGGCGTAAGCCTTCCCGTCGGCGCGCGGGCGACGCGCATCCAGCAGCGCGCAGATCGTGTGCACCACCGTGATGTTCTGGCGCTCGGCGTCGCCGCCGACGTTGTAGACCTCACCGGGCACGCCACGGGCCAGCACCGTGCGGATCGCCGCGCAGTGGTCGCCGACGTACAGCCAGTCGCGGACGTTCTTGCCGTCGCCGTAGACCGGCAGCGGCGCGCCGGACAGGGCGCGGGCGATGATCAGCGGGATCAGCTTCTCCGGGAATTGATACGGACCGTAGTTGTTCGAGCAGTTGGTGGTCAGCACCGGCAGCCCGTAGGTGTGGTGCCAGGCGCGGACCAGATGGTCGGAACCGGCCTTCGACGCCGAATACGGCGAGTTCGGCGCGTAGGGCGTGGACTCGGTGAAGGCGCCGGTATCGCCGAGGCTGCCGTAGACCTCGTCGGTCGAGACGTGCAGGAAGCGGAAACGCTCACGCGCCGCGTCGTCCTTGCCGCGCCAGTAGCCGAGCGCCGCCTGCAGCAGCTGGAAGGTGCCGAGCACATTGGTCTCGATGAAGGCGCCGGGCCCGTCGATCGAGCGGTCGACGTGGCTCTCGGCGGCGAAATGCACGATCGCGTCGGGCTGGTGTTCGGTCAGCAGCCGGTCCAGCAGCGCCCGGTCACGGATGTCGCCCTGCACGAAGGTGTGGGCCGAGTGCCCCTCCAGCGCAGCGAGCGTCGCGCGGTTGCCGGCGTAGGTCAGCGCGTCCAGCGTCACCACGCGAGCGTGGCCGTCCTGGACGGCCGCGCGCACGAAGTTGCCGCCGATGAATCCGGCACCGCCGGTGACCAGCCAGGTCTGCATCGGGTGTTCCTTGACGAAGGTGGGGAGGGAGCCGCGCGTCAATGATCGCGCGTGAGGGCGAAGTCGCACAGATCCAGCAGCAGCGTGCGCTCGGTCGACTCTGGCAACACCGCAAAACCCTCGCGCGCGGCGATGGCGTGCGCGCGGGCCTGCGCCAGCGTGCCGGCCAGTGCATCGCTCTCGCGGATCAGCTGCACGACCTCCGGCAGCCGCTCACGGTCGCGGGCGTCGAGGATCTGGCGGAGTCGCGCGGCGGCCTGAGGTTCCGCCCGCTTCAGCGTCAGCAGCAGCGGGAGCGTCAATTTGCCCTGGGCCAGATCGTCGCCGAGGTTCTTGCCGATCTGACCGACCTCGCCGCTGTAATCCAGCGCGTCGTCGGCGATCTGGAAGGCCATGCCGAGTTCCAGCCCGGCCGTGGCCAGTCGCTGCTCCAGCGTGGCCGACTGTCCCGCGGCCACCGCACCCAGACGGGCTGCCGCAGCGAACAGGATCGCGGTCTTGCGGCGGATCACCTCGTAATAGCGCGACTCGCCGAAATCCGGGTCATGCACCGAGATCAGCTGCAGCACCTCGCCCTCGGCGATCGCGTTGGTGGTGTCGGCGAGGATCTCCATGACCCGCGGCAGCCCCAGCGAGACCATCATCTGGAACGACCGCGAGTACAGGAAATCGCCGACCAGCACGCTGGCGGCATTGCCGTACACCGCATTGGCGGTCCGGCGGCCGCGGCGCAGGTCGCTCTCGTCGACCACATCGTCGTGCAGCAGGGTGGCGGTGTGGATGAACTCGATGATCGCCGCCAGCGTCACCGGCACCTCGCCGCGGGCACCGAGCGCGCCGGCCACCAGCAGCACCGTCAGCGGCCGCAGGCGTTTGCCGCCGGCGCGGATCAGGTGCTCGCCCACTTCGCGGATCAGCGGCACATCGCTGTCCAGCCAGCGGCGGATGCCGTCGTCGACGGCGGCCAGTTCCGGACCGCTGTGCTCCCGCAATCGGGTCAGGAATTCGTCAGCTCGCATATCGGGTAGGCATGGCTTCCATCCGCGAACCATAGGGGCTTGCCCCCGGGGGCGCCACCCCGCGCCGCACCGTGCCGGTGTGCGATTCGGCTGACGGGCGGCGGAGGCGGCGTCTGACGTGCATCCGAAGATGCTTCGTCTTGTCGGCAACGGCCGGAGGCTCCACACTGGCCGCCATCCCGAAGCGAGAAAGGAGCTGCAGCCCATGGCGCGCGGCGTGAACAAAGTCATCCTGGTCGGCAACCTCGGCGCCGACCCCGAAGTCCGCTATTCCAGCCAGAACATGGCGATCTGCACGCTCAAGATCGCCACCAGCGAGAGCTGGACCGACAAGGCCACCGGCGAGAAGAAGGAAAAGACCGAGTGGCACCGGGTCAAGCTGTTCGGAAAGCTGGGCGAGATCGCCGGCGAGTACTTGAAGAAGGGCCGGCAGGTCTACATCGAAGGCTCGCTGCGCACCGAGAAGTACACCGGTCAGGACGGCATCGAGCGCTACACCACCGACATCGTCGGCAGTGAGATGCAGATGCTGGGCACCGGTCAGGGCGGCGGTGCCGGCAGCATGCGCGATGCGCCGGGCGACGACGACGGCTTCGGCGCCCCGGCCCCCGCGCCGGCCCGCGCCCGACCGCAGGGTGGTGGCGCTCGGCCCTCGGGCGGTGGCCGACCGCAGGGCGGCTACGGTGGCGGCGAACCCTCGCGCGCGCCGAGCCCGCCGCCGGCCGGCGACTTCGACGACGACATCCCTTTCTGATGAGCCTGAAGTTGCGCCCGGGCGTGGTGATGCAGCCGGTCGGCGCCGAGCTGCTGTTGCTCGACACGCAGGCCGGCCTGTACTTCGACCTCAATCCGACCGGCAGCCTGCTGCTGTCGGCATGGCTGGCCGGTGCCGATGACGCCACGGCCGTGGCCGGCGTGACGACGCGCTACGCGGCCACCACCGAGCGGGTGCTGGTCGACGCCACACAGCTGCGAGCCGAGCTGCTGAAGCGCCAACTGGTCGAGACCGCCGAATGAGTCGCGCCCTGCCGAGCTTCGGCTACGCCCGCCGCCACGGCGTGATCGTCACCGCGGTCGACGACAGCGGCGCCACGGTCGTGCACCGACCGGAAGTGAAGCCCGACATCCTGCTGGAAGTCCGCCGCGCCGTCGGCGTGCCGCTGCGGCTCGAAGTCCTTGCCGCCGCCGAGTTCGATCCGCTGCTGCGCCGGCATTTCGAGGGCGGCGGCAGTGCGGCCATGGCCGGCGCCGGTGGGGATTTCGACCGCGGGCCGGACCTGAAGTCGCTGGCCGATGAGCTGCCCGAACCCACCGACCTGCTCGAATCCGCCGACGACGCACCGATCATCCGGCTGATCAACGGCATCCTGACCGAGGCGATCCGCGAGAACGCCTCGGACATCCACATCGAGCCCTTCGAGCACCGGCTGGTGGTGCGCTTCCGCGTCGATGGCCAGCTGCGCGAAGTGCTGGCCCCAGCCAAGGGCATCGCCGCGCCGGTGGTCAGCCGCATCAAGGTGATGGCCAAGCTCGACATCGCCGAGAAGCGCCTGCCGCAGGACGGCCGCATCGGCCTGAAGATCGCCGGCCGCCCGGTCGATGTGCGCGTCTCGACCATTCCCGCCGGTCACGGCGAACGCGTGGTGCTGCGTCTGCTCGACAAGCAGGCCGGTCGGCTGGACCTCGCCGACCTCGGCATGGGTGCGGCGCAGCAGCAGCGCCTCGACCAGCTGGTGCATCGACCGCACGGCATCCTGCTGGTCACCGGCCCGACCGGCTCGGGCAAGACCACGACGCTGTACGCCTGCCTCAGTCGGCTCAACGACCGCACCCGCAACATCATGACGGTCGAGGACCCGATCGAGTACGACCTCGACGGCATCGGCCAGACCCAGGTCAACCCGAAAGTCGACATGAGCTTCGCCCGCGGCCTGCGCGCGATCCTGCGCCAGGACCCGGACGTGGTGATGGTCGGTGAAATCCGCGACCTCGAAACCGCCGAGATCGCCGTGCAGGCCTCGCTGACTGGCCACCTCGTGCTGTCCACGCTGCACACCAACAGCGCGATCGGCGCGGTCACCCGCCTGCGCGACATGGGCGTCGAGCCGTTTCTGCTGTCCTCCTCGCTGATCGGCGTGCTCGCCCAGCGGCTGGTCCGCCGGCTGGATCCGAAGACCCGCGAGGCCTATCAGGCCCGCCCCGACGAACTGGCCGCCTTCGGCCTGCCCACCGACGGCGCGGTCACCCTGTACCGGCCGCAGACCGGCACCCCGCGCACCGCCGGCTACCGCGGCCGCGCCGGCATCTACGAATTGGTCGCCATCGACGACGCCGTCCGCGCGCTGATCCACGAAAACGCCTCCGAAGCCGCCATCGAAGCGGTCGTGCGGCCGAACAGCCCCAGCATCCTGCTGGACGGCTGGCAGAAATGCCTCGCCGGCGTCACCAGCACCGACGAGGTGCTGCGGGTGGTCCGGGAGGAGTAAGCGGGCCAGTGCGAGAAGTGCGGGCTGCGGTGACGCATCACCCTCTCCGGCAGCATGCCGTCACGCGCCGGCGCCTCCCGTCCTAAGCCCGCCGGGTCGATGCCGGCGGGCGGGTCCGGACGGGGCGCCTGGATCCTGTTGCTGCGGACCAGGATCGCTGAAGGCGACAGCGATGGTGCCACCGCAGCGACCGAGTCTCCGGGAACCCGCACTATCGACGCCGGCTCGGCAACCTCGCAGGCCCGGGCGTTGACCATCAGCGTGGCGGCGAATGACAGTGCGGGTTTGAGCGCGCTGGTGCGGCACCGGGAGCTTCAGCGGCCGCGCACCTCGATCCGGGCCGGGACGGCTTCGCCGATGGCGCGGACGTCGGGGCGGTACATGTGTTCGGCGATGGGCGGCGGGACCTGGTAGGTACCGGGTGAGACGGCGCGGACGACGTAGGCAGCGCGGTGATTACTGCCGTCGAGCTTGATCGCGGCGACGTAGCGGTCCTCGCGGAACTCCTCGTGGATCGGTGAGGCGTTGCTGCGGATGTCGCTGAGGGCTTCGGTGCCGACCTTGAGGTTTTCCAGCGCGCGGGCGTCGAGCAGGTTCGGGTTCTCGATTTCGAGGCCGGCCGGCAGCAAGTCGACGATCAGGCCGTCCTCGAACTCGCCCTGGGCGCGGACGTCGACCACCGCGATCAGCGTGTCGCCCTCGGCCAGCGGGCTGCCGTCGTAGAGCACGCCGTTCGGCCGGTAGTAGCGGCGCAGGACGCTGACGCCGTTGCTGACCGGGGTCGGCGCGGTGGTCGGCACACCGACCGCGTCGATGTACAGGAACAGCGGGCCCTTGGTGCTGCTGGTCAGGCTGGCGCCGGCGCGCAGGTCCTCGATCACCAAGTCGCGGCTGAACAGGCCGGCGACGTCGAAGTCCTCGCGGTTGTCGCCGACCACGAGCGTCCCGGGCAGGCGCTCGCGGGTCTTGAGGCCGACCGCGCGGCCGAGTTTCAGGATCGCGATCTGCTCGGTGGTGCTCGTGTAGTTGCGGCCGCGCAGCTGGTTCGCCAGCGCCAGCAGCTTCGAGAGCGTCGGCGCATCGACGCCGCGGTCGGCAATGATCAGCGCCAGCATGGTCGCGTGATCGGAGATGTTGCTGCCGTAGTCGCCCAGCCACACATCGGCACGCTGGTACTTCTCGCCCAGCGCCAGCGCGATCGCTTCCTCGCCGCGCTTGGCATCGCCGGCCGCCTTCAGCGCCAGCCCGAGGCGCAGCAGCGACAGGCCGTTGCGGGCCTTGGCGCGGTCGTTGTCCCACAGCGAGCGCAGCGTGCCAAGCGGGGCCTTCTGCATCCGCGACAGCACCCAGCCGGCGTAGGCCGAGTAGGCGAAGCGGGCATGGTCGCCGCGATCACCCCAGTGCCGCGACCAGTCGAGCGCGCCGCCGGCGAGCAGGTCCTGCTGGATCCGCTCCAGCGTCTTGTCGAGCACGTTGCCGGGGACGGTGAAGCCGGCATCGCGGGCGTCGAGCAGGAAGTCGGCGACGTAGGGCGTCAGCGCCGGGTCGGAGTGGTCGGTGCTGCCCGGCCAGTAGGCGAAGTGGCCGTCCGGCAGCGCCATCGAGGCGACGCGATTCAGGCCCAGATCGGCCTGGGTCTTGCGGTCGGCGTCCTTCGGCAGCTTCAGGCCGAGGCGCTGCTGCATCGGTTCGTCGATCAGGATCCACGGCCAGGTGCTGCTGGTGGTCTGCTCGATGCAGCCGTACGGATAGGTCAGCAGGTCGTCGGCCACCGCGGAGAGCGGCAGCGGCACGCTGTTCGACAGCGCGACGCGGGCGCGCACGCTGCCGGGCAACCAGCCACTGATGTCCGGCGCGATCGCGATCTGCGCCGGATCGCTGACCTCGGTGTAGGTGACGCGCCGCTCGCCGGGGTTGATCGGCCGCACGACCACGCCGTAGCTGCGTTCGAAGCGGACGTCGCCGGCGCTGACGGTCAGCGTGTAGCGGCCGCGGCCGAGGTCCGGCGCGGCGCTCAGCGGGAAGCTCAGCGTGCGCTTGGCCTCGGGCGCGAGGCTGAAGCGCTGTTCGCCACTGACCACCAGCGGGGCGGTGGAGCTGACCGTGACCACCACCTCGCGGGCTTCGGGCAGGAAGCTCTGCACGTCCACGGTCAGCGTCGAGCGATCGCCCGGCGCCAGCGCCCGCGGGGTCGAGGGCTCGACCACGATCGGCGCACGGACGATGGTTTCGGTGCTGGCGTGGCCGTAGCGGTGATCGCTCCAGGCCAGCGCGCTGACCCGGAGCGCGCCGTTGAAGTCCGGCACCTTCAGGGCCACCGTGGCCTTGCCGGCGGCATCGAAGCGCACCGAGCCGGAGTGCAGGTCGACGATCTCGACATCCGCCGGCGGGCGGCGGGCCTGAGCGAGGCCGGGCAATGCGTCATCGCCGCCGTAACGCAGCTTCATGGCGTCGCCGGCCAGCACCTCGATCAGCCGGGCGTACACGTCCCAGGCCTCGATCGCGAAGCGGCGCTGGCTGAAGAAATGGGCGAAGGCGTCCGGCACCGGATAGCGGGTGATGCTGACCACGCCGGCGTCGACCGCGTTGACCGCGACCCAGGCTTCCTGACCGGCCAGCGCGGGGGCTTCGACCGTGGCGGTCAGCGTCTCGCGCGGCTGCATTTTTTCGGGCGAGACCAGCTTGACCTCGACCTTGCGGTCCTCGCGGTCCAGCGGCAGCCAGGCCATGCCGAGCGCGCGGCTCGGGGTGATTTTCTCGGCGGCGGAGCCGGGCCGGAACACCAGCGCACTCAGATAGATGTCATGCCGCTTCCATTCCGGGTCGACGGTGAAGGTGACCTCGGCGGTCGGCGTGGCCTCGAAGGGCAGCGTCAGCAGCAGCTGATCGGCCTCGACCAGCAGCACCCCGGTGCCGGCGTGCGGCGCGGTGATGGTGATGGTGGCCTGCTGGCCGGGTTTGTAGCGCGGGGCATCCAGCGCCAGCTTGATCTTGTCCGGCCGCGGCGCCGTGCCGGTGTTGCCGTCGTTCCAGCTCCAGCCGGCGACGAAGGGATAACGAGTGACCAGCCCGGTGTCCGGGTCGGTCAGTTCCAGTCGGTAGGTGCCCCACTCGACCGGCAGGTTGACGCGGGCCACGGCCTTGCCGTCCAGCGTCAGCGACTGGCTGACGATCTCGACCTCGCGGGCCGAGTAGTCGGCATGCCAGCGGCCGTCGCGGTATTCCCAGCGGTAGTCGCGCTGTTCGCGCAGCAGCTTGAGCTCGGCCCGACCGGCGACAGCCTGACCGTCCTGGCCGTAGCGGGCGATCTCGAAGCCCACCGACTGGTTCGGATCGCTCTCGCCGCCGTCGAACAGCGGCCGCACGCCGAGCACCTGCGGTGCCGGCCAGACGATGCGTTCCAGCACGCGGTTGACCGCACGACCGCCGCTCTCGTAGAGGCTGACCACCGCCTGCGCCGCGACCGGCGCCAAGGCCGGCTCATAGTTGACCGGCAGGCTGGCCGTGCCCTTGCCGGCCTCGTCCAGCGTCAGTTCCTGCTCGACCGGCTCGACCTTCGGCAGATTCAGTCCGTCGCCGAAGAACCAGCCCTTCAGCGCCGGGAACAGCTCCGGCTTCGCCACCACGTTGAGCTTGACGCCGACCCGGTTGCCGCCGGCCGGCGCGCCATAGAGATAGCGTCCCTCGATGGAAAGCGCCAGCGCCTCGCCCGGCGCCAGCGTCTCCTGCGCGGCGCCGAGTTCCAGCTTCATCCGCTCGGGCAGGAATTCCTCGACGCGGAACTTCCATTCGTGCCGACGCGCCGCCGGATCCGGGCTGCTGGCGACCGCGAAGGTCCAGCGGCCGGTCGGCACGTCGCTGGGCAGCACCCGCTCGTAGCGGAAGTGGCCCAGCTCGCCGGGCTCCAGCTGCTGGGTCGCGTACACCGAACCGTCCGGCTTGCGCAGTTCGGCGAACAGCGGCTGGCCGGCCGGCAGCACGCGGCCGTCCGGATCGCGCAACAGCGCCGACACGCGCAGCGTCTCGCCGGGGCGGTAGAGGTCGCGGCCGGACCAGGTGAACACGCTGATCTGGTCGGCCTGCAGCCCGGTGACCGGGTACTCGGACAGGTCCAGCGCCGGCTGGTTGAAGGGCAGCAGCGCGATCTGCTGCTCGTCACCGGCGATGAGCAGGTGGCCGGCCTTGGGTACGAAGTCCAGCGTGTAGCGGCCCTCGCAATCGCTGGTGCCGCCGGCGACCCGCTCGCCGTAGCGGTCGACCACCCGCACCGCGACCTTGCAGAGCGGCGCGCCGGTGTCCAGCGAGCGCAGTAGCACTTCCGTCTTGTCCTGGTACAGCCGGGCGTGGACACCGATGTCACTGACCACGAACCAGCCGACCTCGTGGGCGCTCCAGTCGAAGTCGCCGCTGCGCTTCATCACCGCGATGTAGAGCCCCGGCATGCGCAGCTCGGCGATGTCGGCGACCGGCAGATGGCTGACGGTGCGCTCGTTCGGCCGCCGGGCGATCGCGAAGCGGGCGGCGTAGACGCTGTCGGCCAGACGCATCAGCTGTTCCAGCTCCCAGCCGCCGGGCCGGCCGCGGGTGGCGTGATCGAGCACGAAGCGGGCGATCTCGTGCGGGCGCACGCGCAGGAACTCGAGATCGACCTCGGCGACGTTGACGCTGACCACCGGCAGGCCGCCGGCGTTCTTCACCGGCAGCAGGTCGCCCTGGCTGGCGAAACCGAGCAGCGGCGGCGCCGCCACCGCCTCGACCTTGACGGTCTGCGCGCCCAGCGTGTCGCCCTGTTCCGACACCAGCGTCGCGTCGATGTCGATCTGGTAGGACTTGCCGGCCTCGACGTTGGGAAAGTAGAGCCGCCGCGGATCGCCTTCGAACAGCGTGTAGCCGCCCTCGACCTCGGCACCCTCGACGGTGCGGACGCGGATCAGCTTGCCGAAGTCCTGCGCGCTGGCCAGCGGTCGGCTGAAACGCAGCAGCAGCGACGGGCTGCCGTTCCAAGGCTCCGATGTGGCCTCCGCCAGGACAAAACCGGTCAGCTCCTCAGCCTGGTGCGTCGGCAGGTCGGGACTGCCGGCGCCAGCCGCGGGCGCGGGTCCGCGGTCGCAACCGGACAGCAGCAGAAGCAGGAATGCGGACAGCGCCGTAGCGGCAATCGCGCGAAACGACGGCAAGGCGGCAGGCATGACGCGGACTCCGGAGTGAGTGCCGCGTGAGTGTAGCGGTCTGTGGCGGCGCGCCGAGGGGCCGGACGCGGGCGCCGGTGCGGACCCGAGGTGATGGGTTCGCACCCTGCGACCACGGAGGTCAGTCGACCGCGGCGTTCCGCGCCCGGAGGGCTTCTCGAAAACCCCGGTGTCCGTGCCGAACGAAAGGCGGCCCGAAGTCAACCAGGGGTTTTCGAGGTTTCACGTAGCTGCTGGAACGCGGCCAGCGCCGCCTCGCGGCTCTGCTTCAGGTCGACGATCGGCGCCGGATAGCCGCGCACGCCGCCCATCGTCCACGGCTGGTGGATGCTCTTCGGCCCGAGACCGCGCAGCTCGGGCACCCAGCGCCGTACGTAGTCACCAGCCGGGTCGAAGCGCTCGCCCTGGGTGACCGGATTGAAGATGCGGAAGTACGGTGCTGCGTCGGCCCCGCAGCCGGCGCTCCACTGCCAGCCCTGCGTGTTGTTGCCGAGGTCGGCGTCGACCAGCGTGTCCCAGAACCAGCGCGCGCCGAGCTGCCATGGATAGCGCAGGTTCTTGGTCAGATACGAGGCCACGATCATCCGCACGCGGTTGTGCATCCAGCCGCTCTGCCAGAGCTGACGCATGCCGGCGTCGACGATCGGGATGCCGGTGCGGCCCTGCTGCCAGGCGGCGAGCTTCGCGGCGTCGACCTCGGCCCACGGAAACGCCGCATACGCCGGGTTCAAGGGCTGGTCCGGCGTGTGCGGGAAGTGGTGCAGCAGCTGCCAGGAGAAGTCGCGCCAGCCCAGCTCGCGCAGGAAGGCGGCGCCAATCCCATCCGGTCGCGGGTCGATGGCCAACACCGCATCGGCGACCTGTCGCGCGGAGATCTCGCCGAAGTGCAGGTGCGCCGACAGCCGGGAGGTGCCGGGCTTTGCCGGCAGGTCGCGGCCATCGGCGTAGTTGCGCAAGGCGTCGGCGAGGAAGTGCTGCAGGGCCGCGTGGGCGCCGGCTTCGCCGGGCGTGGCCTCGGCGTAGAAATCGCGGTCCCACGGGACCCTGGGCTTCAGACCGAGCGCGGCGAGCGGCAGGCCGTCGATGCCGGGGTCGGCCATCGCGGTCGGCGCCGGAATCGGCGTGCTCCGCTCCAGCCGGACCGATGCCCGCCGCCAGTAGGGCGTAAAAACCCGGTACGGATCACCCGATCCGGTCGCCACTTCCCAGGGCTCGTGCAATAATGCACCGTTACAACTCGTCACATTCAGGCCACGCTCGCGCAGGCGGGCCTTGAGGTCACGATCACGGGTCACCGCGGCTGGCGTGTAGAGCCGATTCCAGTACACGGCGCGGGCGCCGGTCTCCGCAATCAGCCGATCCAGTGCCGCCGAACTGGGGCCCTCGGCGAGCACCAGATGGCTTCCCACCGCGCGCAGACTCGCATCCAGCGCGTCCAGCGCGTGATGCAGCCAACTCCGGCTGGCCCCGCCGAGCGACCACGGCGCCTCCTCGTCGGGGGCATGGATGTACACCGGCACCACCCGCTCGTGGCCGGCCAGAGCGGCCGCCAGCGCGGGGTTGCCGCGGAGTCGCAGATCGCGACGAAACCAGAAGATTGCGGTCGTCATCGGCAGACGATGCGCCGAACCCCGTCAAAAGGCGGTCGCGAGCACCGAAAGCGTGACCTCTGCACGGTCGAACGTCACCAGATGTCGCGATTGTCAAACAGTATGCGCGACGATCCATAGGCTGTTCAGACCTGTAGTCTTTCACGACAAGCCGGGGAGGAGTCAGGGAGAACGATATGGCCAAGACCAAGAGCGCTGCCGAAGCAACGGCGGACAAGTTCAACACCACGCTGATGGACATTCTGCTGCTGGCCGACAAGCCGCACCGCAGCGATCTCAGCAATTCCGCGTTCCAGGTCCTGAAGGCCGCGGCCAATGGCGGGATCGATCGGGTCGGCGCGGTCGCCGAACTGCTCGACTGCGCGCCGAACTCGGCGTCCGAGTTTCTGAGCCGCCTGATCGAGCGCGGTCTGTTGAAGAAGCAGCGTCGCGAAGACAACGCCCGCTTCGTCAGCTTCTCGCTGACGCCGCAGGGCAAGAAGGAACTGAAGGCGTATCTGTCGCTGGAAAAGAAGAAGCTGGCCGACGCCGTGGAATCGCTCAGCGAAGACGAGCAGAACCAGCTGCTCGAACTCAGCACCAAGCTGCGGGATGCCCTGAAGGCCGGCGGCAGCGCCGCGCCTGCCGCGAAGTAAGTCCGGCGGTCGGCCTCGCGCCGACCCCCGCATGACGGTCGTCAACGCATTTCCGTCCGGAAATGCGTTGACAATGCGCCCACGGATTCCTCAGTCGAGTCGATCGTGGCCGCATTGCCGACCCTACCGCTCTATGCCACCGACGGGCTGCGCCGCATCGAGGCGCGGCTCATTGCTGCTTGTGGCGGCTACACCCTGATGGGCCGCGCCGCCGAGGCGCTGGACCGCGAGATCGAGTCGCGCTGGCCGCTGGCGCAGCGGATCACCATCGTCTGCGGGCCGGGCAACAACGGCGGCGACGGCTACGTGCTGGCGCGACGGCTGAAGGCCAAGCGCCGAGACGTCTGCGTGCATGCGCTGAACGGCCTGCTCCCCGGCGTCGGTGACGGCGCCCGCGCCGCGGCCGACTGGATCACGGCGGGCGGCAGTACCTCGCCGGTGCCGGATCGACTGGCGCCGGCGGACGTGGTGGTCGATGCCCTGTTCGGCATCGGATTGACGCGGCCGCTCGACGGCGCTGCGGCCGCAGCGGTCGCGGCCATCAACCAGCAATCGGCACCGGTCCTGGCGGTCGACCTGCCCAGCGGCCTCTGCGCCGATCGCGGCCGGGTGCTCGGTGCCGCCGTGCGGGCCACCGCCACGGTCACGATGCTGGCCGGCAAACCGGGGCTGTTGACCGGCGAGGGTCCGGCCCTGACCGGCGCGCTCCGACTGGCGCCACTGCTGGCCGACGGTGATCCCGCCCCGAGCGATCTGCCGGATCTGGAAGCGATCGGACCGGGCTGGCTCGCCCGCTGGCTGCCGCCGCGGCGACGCACCGCGCACAAGGGCGATTTCGGCCATGTGCTGCTGGTCGGCGGCGATCACGGTCTGGGCGGCGCCATCCGTCTGGCCGCCGAAGCCGCCGCGCGCGGCGGCGCCGGACTGACCAGCGTCTGGACCCGACCCGAGCACGCCGCCGCGATCCTCGCCGCCCGGCCCGAGCTGATGGTCGCCGGCGCGCCGGCCGGCCCGACCTTCGGCGAGTTGCTGGCGCGCGCCACCGCGCTGGTGGTCGGTCCCGGGCTCGGCCGCAGCGACTGGGCCCGCGCCCTGCTGCGACCGATGCTGACCGCCACCCGGCCCACCGTGGTCGACGCCGACGCGCTGAACCTGCTGGCCGAATCGCCGTGGGTGCTGTCGCCGGACCACGTCCTGACGCCGCATCCGGGCGAGGCCGCGCGGTTGCTTGGCAGTAGCAGCGCCGCCGTGCAGGCCGACCGGATCGGTGCGGCGCGCACGCTGGCGCAGCGCTACGAGGCCGTCGTGGTGCTGAAGGGCGCCGGCACGCTGATCGCCGCGCCCGAACGTCGACCGATGCTCTGCGAAGCGGCCAATCCGGGCCTGGCCAGCGGCGGCTCCGGCGACGTGCTGGCCGGGCTGATCGGCGGCTTGCTGGCGCAGGGCCTGCCGCCCTTCGAGGCCGCGGTCACCGGCGTACGCGCCCATGCCGACGCTGCGCTTCGCGCCGCCCAGGCCGGCGAGCGCGGCATGTTGGCCGGCGACCTGCTGGCCTGCCTGCGCGGCGTGATGAATCCGCTGCCCCTCCCGCCCTGAGACCTCGGAAGTCACCGTCCGCACAGTGTTCCAGCGGACCTGATTGCGGCGGTGCCCGACCCGGGAGGCCTCAGAACCGCCAGCCGACCGTCAGGAAGGTCTCGCCGCGGTTGCGGCCGCCGGTCGAGGCGTTCGACAGGTGCCGCACGCTCACGGCCATCGCACCGCGCTGCCAGCCGAGCACCTGCATGAACTGGCCGTTCGAGGACAGCACCTCGGACAGGCTCCGGTCCGGCACCCAGGCGCCGCCGCCGCCGAAGAACCACGGCCCGAATTGTCGTCGCAGCGTGAAACCGACGAAGTACTCGTCCGGGTTGCCGGCGTCGTCGGGCTGTGGCTCGCGCTCGCCGATGTGACCCGCGATCAGCTCGACCGGCCAGTCGCTGTTCTCGCGCAGATGCAGCGAAAGCGTCCCGGCGGCGACCGACTTCCCGCCCACTTCGTCGGCGTAGCCCAACGCCACCTCGACGGTCGGTGCGGCAGCCAGAGGCCCCGCCTGCAGGGTGCCCAGCACCAGCAGAACACCAGGTCCGATCCGGCCCCGCATGATTTCAGGCGGCGTCAGCCGCAATCTTGGCCAGCAGCTCGGCCAGCACGGCGTTGGCGCGATCGTTCTCGACCTGGCAGGTGCCGGCCCCGGCATGACCGCCGCCGCCGTACTGCAGGCAGAGATTGCCGACATGCACCCGGGAATTGCGGTTGAGGATCGACTTGCCGACCGCCAGCGCGGTGTTCTGCTTCTCGCGCCCCCACAGGACGTGGACCGAGACGCTGGCCAGCGGATACAGCGCGTAGATCAGGAAGCGGTTGGTCGCGTAGATCACGTCCTCGCCGCGCAGATCCAGCACCACCGTACTGCCCGAGAGCCGGCTGCAGCGCAACAGCTGCTCGCGCGCCGGCTCGCGGTGGGCGGCATACAGGTCGGCGCGTTCGCGCACATCCGGCAACGCGAGGATCTGCTCGATCGTGTGGTCGCGGCAGTAATCGATCAGCTCCATCATCAGCTGGTAGTTGCTGATCCGGAAGTTGCGGAAACGACCGAGCCCGGTGCGCGCATCCATCAGGAAGTTCAGCAGCGTCCAGCCGCGCGGTTCGAGGATGTCACTCAGCGTGTACTGCGCGGAGTCGGCCTGGTCCACCGCGCGCATCAGCTCCGACGTGATCCGCGTGAAGGTCTGGGCGCCGCCGTAGTAGTTGTAGACCACCCGCGCCGCCGAGGGCGCATGGGCCTCGATGATGTGGTTCGCCGGCCGCTCGCTGAGCCGGGAGACCTCGCTCTCGTGGTGATCGAACGCCAGATGCGCGCCGGGCACATACGGCAGGTTGGTGGTGATGTCCCGGGGACCGATCGCCACCTTGCCATCCTGCATGTCCTTCGGGTGGACGAAGGTGATCTCGTCGATCAGATCCAGCTCCTTCAGCAGCACGGCGCAGACCAGGCCGTCGAAATCGCTGCGGGTGACCAGCCGGTACTGGGCTTTGGACATCGGGGCCTCGCCAGAGATTGCGGCGACATGCCGCGCAAGCGCGCAAGTGTAGCGACGCCCGCTGCAGGCGCCGAGGGGCCGGAGCAGCGGCCTGATCGGCCGGCTGCGGCGAAACGCCCGAGCAGTCGATGTGGCGATTAGGTTCACGGCTCCGATGCAGACCGCTACCTTCCGCCGACTGGCGAGAGGCTTGCAGAGGGCGACGTGGCCGCAATCGAAATGACCGGGGCAGAAATGGTGGTGCAGGCGCTGATCGATCAGGGCGTCCGGCACGTGTTCGGCTATCCGGGCGGCGCGGTTCTGCCGATCTACGACGCGATCTTCAAGCAGGACGTGGTCGAGCACTTCCTGGTTCGCCACGAGCAGGGCGCGGCCCACGCGGCCGAGGGTTACGCCCGCTCCACCGGCAAGTGCGGCGTGCTGCTGGTCACCTCCGGCCCCGGCGCGACCAACACGGTGACCGGCCTCACCGACGCGATGATGGATTCGATCCCGCTGGTGGCGATCACCGGCCAGGTGCCGACCCACCTGATCGGCTCGGACGCCTTCCAGGAGTGCGACACGGTCGGCATCACCCGCGCCTGCACCAAGCACAACTATCTGGTTCGCCGGATCGAAGACCTGCCGCGGATCCTGCACGAGGCCTTCTATATCGCCACCAGCGGCCGGCCCGGCCCGGTGGTGATCGACATCCCGAAGGACGTGCAATTCCGTCGCGGTCTGTACGAGCGCCCGAGCGTCATCGAGCACAAGACCTACCGGCCGCAATTGAAGGGCGACCCGGCCCGCATCAGCCAGGCGCTGGACCTGATCGCGAAGGCCAAGCGGCCGGTCTTCTACACCGGCGGCGGCGTGATCAATTCCGGCACCCGCGCCGCGCAGCTGCTGCGCGAGTTCGTGCGGATGACCGGCTTCCCGATCACCTCGACGCTGATGGGCCTCGGCGCCTATCCGGCCAGCGACCCGCAGTGGCTCGGCATGCTCGGCATGCACGGCACCTACGAGGCCAATCTGGTCATGAACCGCTGCGACGTGATGATCAACATCGGCGCGCGCTTCGATGACCGCGTCACCGGCCGGCTGGACGCCTTCTCGCCCGGCTCCAAGAAGATCCACGTCGACATCGACCCGTCCTCGATCAACAAGAACGTCCGCTGCGACGTGCCGATCGTCGGCGACTGCGCCGAGGTGCTGGAGGCGCTGATCGAGGGCTGGAAGGCCCGTCAGGCCCGCGTCGACGCCACGGCGCTCGGCGAATGGTGGGAACAGATCAGCACCTGGCGCGCCCGCAAGTCGCTGAGCTACCGGCGCTCGCCGACCGTCATCAAGCCGCAGTACGCAGTCGAGCGGCTGTACCAGCTGACCCGCGCGCAGCGCACCTACATCACCACCGAGGTCGGCCAGCACCAGATGTGGGCCGCCCAGCACTACCACTTCGAGGAACCGAACCGCTGGATGACCTCCGGGGGCCTCGGCACCATGGGTTACGGCATCCCGGCCGCGATCGGCGTGCAGGTCGCCCATCCGGACGCGCTGGTCATCGACATCGCCGGCGAAGCGAGCGCGCAGATGAACATCCAGGAGATGTCCACCGCGGTGCAGTACCGGCTGCCGATCAAGATCTTCATCTTGAACAACGAGTGGATGGGCATGGTCCGCCAGTGGCAGGAACTGCTGCACGGCGCCCGCTACTCGCATTCCTACTCCGCCGCCCTGCCCGACTTCGTCAAGCTGGCCGAGGCCTACGGTGCGGTCGGCCTGCGCGCGATCACGCCGGACGAACTGGACGGCAAGATCCTCGAAATGCTGGCCACCCCGGGCCCGGTGATCTTCGACTGCGTGGTCGACAAGACCGAGAACTGCTACCCGATGATCCCGTCCGGCGCCGCCCACGACGAGATGATCCTGCCCGACGCCGACGAAGCGCCGGCAGTCACCGAAGCCGGCAAGATGCTGGTCTGATTCCCCTCATCGCCTAACGAATCGGAAATCACGCCATGTCTGCACAGCCCGCCTCCGCCTACTTTCTGGTCGACCAGCGTCCGCGCGAAGCCCGCGCCATCCTCTCGATCCTGATCGACAACGAAGCCGGCGCGCTGGCCCGCGTCGTCGGTCTGTTCTCCGGTCGCGGCTACAACATCGAGTCGCTGACCGTCGCCGAGACCGACCATCACCGCCACACCTCGCGGATCACCGTGGTCACCAAGGGCACGCCCGAAGTGATCGAGCAGATCAAGGCGCAGCTCGGCCGGTTGGTCCCGGTGCACAAGGTCGTCGACCTGTCGGTGGACAAGCCCGGCATCGAGCGCGAAATGGCGCTGGTCAAGGTCAAGAGCAGCGGCGACCACCGCGTCGAAGCCCTGCGCCTGTCCGAAGCCTTCCGCGCCCGGGTCATCGACACCACCCACACCAGCTTCGTCTTCGAACTCACCGGCGCTCCCGCCAAGATCGACGCCTTCATCGAACTGATGATTCCGCTCGGTCTGGTCGAAACCAGCCGCACCGGCGTCGTCGCGATCAGCCGCGGTCCCGATCCGCTCTGAGCGATCGCGCGGCGGTTTTGCAAACCCCGCAAATTGAACGTCTGACCTACGTTGGCGGTATGCAGATACCGCGACTTACGCTGCGCCCATCGCGCGAGCGCGCTGCCTGCTGATCTCCACCGGCTACGCCACCCGTGTGTCAACCCGTCATGTGAGACAGGTGTGGCAGCTCGGGAAAAACCGCTTCAGTTGATGAAGCCCCAGTCCTCATAGACCATTCGATCACCGTCCATAAAGCAATAGATTTCGCCAGATTCCCCATTTTCTCGACTGCACTTGGCCCAGTAACCAATGTCGTCCTGGATTGCGATTTGACAGGTGCCGCGATCCGGCTGCAGGTTGAAGCGTCGTGGATAGGTGTGTGCCATGATCGATTCTCGATCCGCATCGTCGATTTCGTTGATGCCCCACTTCGAGATGTCCGCCTTGATTTCTTCAGGGGTCCTTTCGCTGGATTTCAAGACCCCCAGCCTTGCACGCTCCATGATGGTCTCAAGTTGGTCCAGCAGTGAAGTCAGCATGCGGTACAACGGCGTTCCAGAGCACGTACTGCAAACTTTCACCACACCAAAGCCGAATTGCAGCTGCATCACCTCATAGCTCTTCTGCTTGCGCAGCCACCCCAGCAACTCGTCATGGACTCCGCCCGGCAGTTGCGTCACTTCCGGATGCCGGAGCGCCAGGTAGGTTTCAAAGCGGGATGGTGTTTCGGTCATGGTCAGTCTCGCGACTCGTTATTGCAGACAGGATTGGGACTCCGCCATGGCTGCGACGGCGAAAGCACAATCTAGCCTGCGGACGCCACCTGCGCATCAGCCGACTTCGGGAATACTCCCGGCGCCCACCCCCGAGCCAACCCACATGCCGATCCGTCCGCTGCCCGAACAACTGATCAACCAGATCGCAGCTGGCGAAGTGGTGGAGCGGCCGGCGTCGGTGGTGAAGGAGCTGGTCGAGAACGCGCTGGATGCCGGGGCGACGCGAATCGAGATCGATCTGGAGGAAGGTGGGGTCCGGCGGATCCGGGTCAGCGATGACGGCGGCGGGATTGCGCCCGACGAGCTGGCGCTGGCGCTGACGCGGCATGCGACCAGCAAGATCACCAGCCTCGCCGATCTGGAGCGGGTGGCGACGATGGGCTTTCGCGGCGAGGCGCTGCCCTCGATTGCCTCGGTGTCGCAGTTCCGGATCGAGAGCCGCCGCGCGGACGATGCCCACGCCCACGCGCTCAACGCCGATGGCGGCCGGCTGGGTGAGCTGACGCCCGCGGCCGGGCCGCCGGGGACGCGGATCCACGTGCACGAGCTGTTCTACAACGTGCCGGCGCGGCGCAAATTCCTGAAGACCGCGCGCACCGAGCTGGGTCATATCCAGCACTGGCTGGATGCGATCGCGCTGACCCGCTTCGACGTGGGCTTCAAGCTGAGCCACAACGGCGAGGTCAGCCGGAACTACCCGCCGGCGCGCGACGAGGCCGGGCGGATGGCGCGGTTGAAGCAGCTGTTCGGCGCGGACTTCCTCGGCAGCCATCGGGCCATCGAGGTCGAGCAGGCCGGGCTGACCCTGACCGGCTGGATCGGGCTGCCGGTGCTGGCGCGCGCGCAGGCCGATCAGCAGTACTTCTACGTCAACGCCCGGCCGGTTCGGGATCGGCTGGTGGCGCACGCGGTCAAGCAGGCTTTTGCCGATGTGCTGCACGGCGGTCGCCATCCGGTCTATGCGCTGTATCTGGTGCTCGATCCGGCGCGCGTCGATGTCAACGTGCATCCGGCCAAGCACGAAGTGCGTTTCCGCGATGGCCGGCTGGTGCACGACTTCCTCTATCGCAGCCTGCACGAGGCGCTGGCTGGGGCGCGAGCCGGCGAGGGCGCCGGGCTGGCGGCGGCGCTGCCGGAGGCGCTGAAGACCACGGCCGCGGCGCCACCGGAGTGGCCGACGCGCACCGCGGCGCTGCCCCTGTCGACGGGTGGCGGCTACAGCGGCTACGGCCCGCCGCGGGAATCCGTGCCGCGGGCGGCGACGGTGGATCAGCTGCGGGCACTGTATGCCGCCGGCACCGAGGCGCCGGTCGAAGCCGCCCGCGACGGCGCGGCAGCGGTACGCCCGGCGACACCGATGGCCAGTCCCGAGCCGGGTGGCGTGCCCCCGCTGGGCTATGCGCTGGCGCAGCTGCACGGGATTTTCGTGCTGGCCGAAAACGCGCAGGGGCTGGTGATCGTCGATGCGCACGCCGCCCACGAGCGGATCACCTACGAGGCACTGAAGGCGGCGCTGGATCGCGGGCCGGTGCAGCAGCAACGCCTGCTGCTGCCACCGGCGATCAGCGTCAGCGAGCGCGAGGCCGACGCGGTGGAAGCCGCCGAAGCCGCGCTCGCTGCGATGGGCTTCGAGCTGACCCGCAGCGGCCCGGAGTCGGTGCGGGTGCAGGCGGTGCCGGTGCTGCTCGCCGATCTGGACATCGTCGCGCTGGTCCGCGATCTGGTCGCCGATCTGGTGCTGTACGGCAGCAGCGCGCGGGTCACCGCCGAGCGCAACGCGGTGCTGTCGACGATGGCCTGCCACGGCTCGGTGCGCGCCAACCGCAAGCTGGGGCTGGCCGAAATGAACGCGCTGCTCCGGCAGATGGAGCAGACCGAGCGCTCCGGCCAGTGCAACCACGGTCGCCCGACCTGGGTGCAGCTGACGCGGAGCGATCTGGACCGGCTGTTCCTGCGCGGCCGCTGAGCCGCGGGCCCGCCGGCCGAGGGACGGCGTTCGGCGCCGCCGCCAGGTTGCTCAGCGGATGGTCGGGTCCAGCCGCCGCAGGGCATCGCCCAGATCGGTGGCACCGGTCTTGGCGAGGTCATCACGGCTATGGCAGCGCATCGGCTGGGTGCGGTTGCCGCCCTTGATGCGCGTGCCGGTCTGGCCGCATTCGGCCTTGCTGCGTCGCTCCGGCTTCGCGGCGGGGTCGGCTGCGGCTTCGCGCGCCTCCGGCGCCGGCTCGGGGCTCGCGGCAGGCTCGGCTGCCCGGGCCGGCAGCGCACCGAGGATCAGGATCAGCGGAATCAGTCGCAGCATGGTGGTTCTCCGGAAGATGGCCGCCGGTCGGCGACCGTCCCGACACCGTAGGCGCGGACGGCGCGACCTCTGCAAAGGCTGGCTGAAGCGACCGGGCCAGCGTCGATGCGGCTCAGCTGCGGGTGTGGATGTCGCGCACCTCACCGCTGGCAATCCGCGCCATGAACTTCGCCAGTTCCTCCTTCACCACCGGCGCCAGCAGGTAGATGCCGATCACGTTCGGAATCGCCATCAGGAAGATCATGGCGTCGGAGAAGTCGATCAGCGAGGCCAGCGGCATCGCGCAGCCGATCACCGTGAAGCTCAGGAAGATCAGGTTGTAGGTGACTTCGACCTTGCGGTTCTCGCCGAACAGGTAGGCCGCGGCGCGGACGCCGTAATAGCTCCACGAGATCATCGTCGAGTAGGCGAACAGGAAGATCGCCACGGTCAGCACCCATGGGAACCAGGGCAGCGCGGTGGCGAAGGCCGAAGTGGTCAGCGCGACGCCACTCATGCCGCTGCCGGTCTGGTAGGCGCCGGTGGCGATGATGACCAGCGCGGTCATCGTGCAGATCACGACGGTGTCGATGAAGGGCTCCCAGAGGGCGACCAGGCCCTCGGTGACCGGCTCGCGGGTCTTGACTGCGGCATGGGCGATGGCCGCCGAGCCGATGCCGGCCTCGTTCGAGAAGGCGGCGCGGCGGAAGCCGACGATCAGCACGCCGATCACGCCGCCGGCCACGCCTTCGGGCGAGAAGGCGCCGTTGAAGATCAGGCCGAACATCGCCGGGATCCGCTCGAACTCGATGGCCAGCACGACCAGCGCGGCGCTGACGTAGATCACCGCCATCGCCGGCACCAGCTTCTCGGTGACCCGTGCGATCGACTGGATGCCGCCGAGGATCACCAGGCCGACCAGCACGGCCAGTCCGAGGCCGAAGGCCCAGCCCCAGCCAGCCAGCGGGCTCTGGTCACCGCCGGTCATCGCGACGAACTGGGCGTAGGTCTGGTTGGACTGGAACATGTTGCCGGCGCCGATCGAGCCGCAGATGCAGGCGATCGCGAACAGCACCGCCAGCACGCGACCGAGCGGCGCCAGCTTCGGGTAGCGCTCGGCAATGCCACGGCTCAGGTAGTAGAAGCCGCCACCGGCGACCCGACCGTCCGGGCGTTCGTGGCGGTACTTCACCCCCAGCGTGCACTCGCAGAACTTGCTGGCCATCCCGAGGATGCCGGCGACGATCATCCAGAACGTGGCGCCCGGTCCGCCGATGCTGATCGCCACCGCCACCCCGGCGATGTTGCCGAGCCCCACCGTGCCGGACAGCGCGGTCGCCAGCGCCTGGAAGTGGGTGACCTCGCCCTTGCCGCGGGCGGCGTCATCGAAGTCGCCGCGCAGCAGCCGGAAGCCCAGCCAGAAGCCGCGGAAGTTGATGAAGCGGAAGTAGATCGTGCAGAACACCGCCGCACCGATCAGCCAGAGGACGATCAGCTCGACCTTGGCGCCGTTGACGTCGATCGAGGTGAAGACCAGGGCGGCGATCCATTTCAGGATCGGGCCGATGGTGGCCTCGATCTGCTGGTCGAGCGACATGGCGGGCAGGGCAAGCAGGGACGAGGCGGCAGACATCGCGGGCATCCGGGGGAATCGGCCCCGACCATACCCGCTTCGGGCGTGCAGCCGTGTGGACGTCCGGAAGCCGCGCGCGAAAAGGCCTCGTCATCGCGAGCCGGGAAACTTGCACGGACCCTGATGCTTGCCGCTGCCCCCAAGTTCTCGTCACTGCGAGCGCGAGCTTGCGTGGCGTGAAGCAGTCTCGAGCTGTCCTGAAACCGGAGATCGCCACGGCGCTGCGCGCCTCGCGATGACGAATCGTGGAGTGCGTCTCGAATGCCGATCTTGCCAGGCTCTTTGAAATCAAAGACCTACCAAACCTCGTCATCGCGAGGCGCGCAGCCTTCAGCCGCGAGCGCAGCGTGGAGGTCCGTGGCGATCTCCGCCTGACGTCCCGCCGCGGCCAGCGTCACTTCCGCGGCGTGACGTACATGGTGATGTCGGCTTCCAGCACCACGGTGCCATCGGGGCCGCGGATCACCACCGGAATCACCACATCCTGCGGGCCCTCGCCGACCAGCGCTGGCAGCGTGCCGGTCGCGGTGACGCGCGGAAACGCGGACTTCTTGGTGTAGCGGACGGTCATGCCCTTCGGGATCCAGCGCAGATTCGGCGGCAGCGAGACCTCGATCAGCGTGCCGGCGACCATCTCGGCGAGGTTGCACAGCGCAATCGCGTGGATCGTGCCGATGTGGTTCTGCACCCGGCGCTTGCGCGGCATGCTGATCACCGCGCGGCCGACTTCCAGGGTTTCGACGCGCGGCGAGATGCTGGCGAAGTACGGTGCCTGGAAGCAGATCAGCCGGGAAAAGATCTGCCGGCCCAGCGGAAAGCGGGACAGGGACTGGTACAGGCGCAGGGCGCGATGCATCGGCGGGGCTCCGGAAAGCAGGGCTACCAAGGATCGCGCAAGGCGGGTCGAATGCGTGCCCGAGCGCGGCGTCAGCCGACCCGGAAGCCCTGCGCCCACTGCAGGAACTGCGGCAGCGGCAGCGCGCCGGAGATCCGGCCCAGCTCGCGGCCCTGACGCAGGGCGATCAGCGTCGGGATGCTGCGGATGCCGAGCTGGCCGGCCAGCGTCGGCTCGGCCTCGGTGTCCAGCTTCAACAGCCGCAGACCCGGCTCCAGTCGCGGCGCGGCGGCAGCGAACGTGGGCGCGAACTGCCGGCAGGGCCCGCACCACGCGGCCCAGCAGTCGACGATCACCGGCAGCTCGCTTTTCAACACCAGCGAGTCCCAGTTCGCGGCGGTGACGGTCAGCGGCTGGCCGCCGTAGAGCGGCTGCTTGCAGCGGCCGCAGACCGGCGACTGGCCGAGGCGGGCGAGCGGAACGCGGTTGCCGGCAAGGCAGTGCGGGCACGGAACGATCAGGGCGTTGGGCGTGTTCATCCTGTCGATATCGGGCCGCTCGGCGCGCCTTCAAGCGGCAGGGCCTCGGCCGCCACCAGTACGCGATCCGATCCCAGATGGCCGACGACCCGCCAGCGCCATTGCGCAGCGGGTCCGTCCGCGGCGGCGAGGCGGATCCGCACCAGCCCCGAGCGCGCGGCGGGCGGCGCGCCGAGCACCAGCCGCTGCAGGCCGTAAGCGATGCCGCGGCCGAGCGCCTTGGTCAGCGCCTCCTTGGCGCACCAGGCCAGCACGGCCAGTTCCGGCCGGGTCGGATCACGCCAGGCGGCTTCCGCCGGCCCGAGCAGGCGACCCAACACGCCGGGCGACAGGAGCCGGCCACGCGCTTCCACGTCGATACCGACCGGGCCGCGACGCGAGAGCAACAACAGGTCCATGCCATCGGCATGGCTGCGCGACAGCCACGCACCGGGCGGATGCCGCAGCAGCGGCGCGCCGTGCTCGCTGCGGGTCAACTGCCAGCCGGCACCGAGGCTGGCGGTCAGTGCCTCGGCCCAGTCGAGCTCCAGGGCGCCAGGCCGAGCAGTGCTGCGATCCGCGCCATCCGGCGGCGCAGGCCGGCGCTCGGCCCGATACAGCGTCCGGCCGCGCCGGGTCAGCGCCGGACTCACTCCAGCGCGACGACCAGATCCCCGCGATGGCCACGCCAGGTGATCGGGATCACGAAGCTGCGCACCGTTTTCGGCAGTCGCACCCGATCCAGCGCGCTCGACACCACCACCGGCACCGAGATCAGGAACTCGCGGCCGAACTCGGCGCGGGCGTTGCCGCTGATCGTGTTGGCGATCTCGCCGGCCAGGTCCAGCATCATGTCGTCGTCGACCTTCGGCTCGCCGATGTCGTTCAGGGAGGCGGCCAACATCGCCCGCGGCGCGGTGAAGTAGACGCAGCCCTTGCGGTTGCCGGACACCCCGATGATGCCGGTCATGTCGTAGGCCGGCGCGCTGCGGGTCGGGATCAGGTAGGGCGCGCCGACTTCGGCCGGCAGCTTCGTGCACTGCGAGAAGTAGCGCAGGATCCCGTTGATGAAGACCTGCAGCTGACGCTCATCCACGATGGCGGGCCCCGTTGATCAGCTCCTTCATCGACTCGTTGAGCTCGCGGTCGTTGAAGGGCTTGTTGAGGAAGCCGTGGGCGCCCTGTTTCAGCGCTTCGATGGCGGTCGCCTTGTCCGACAGCGCGCTGACCACCAGGATCAGCACGTCGGTACGCAATTTCATGATCTCGCGGATGCACTGGATGCCGTCCATTTCCGGCATCGTGATGTCCATCGTGACCAGTTCCGGCCGGAACTTGGCAAACAGGTTCACCGCCTCGCGGCCGTTGCGGGCAGTACCGACCACCTCGACGCCCTCGATCTGCAGGGTGCGGATGATCTTGTTGCGGATGACGTTCGAGTCGTCGACGACGAGTAGCTTCATGCGGTCCTCGGGTCAGACGGGCGGCAGGCTGATTTTCAGCTGCATGCCCTTGCCGGGTGCGGTGGCCAGCCGGAGCTGGCCGCGGGCGTTGGCGATCCAGTCGCGGACCATACCGAGTCCGACGCCGCGACCGGCGTTTTCGTCGACATGGGCTGCGGTGGTGAAATCCGGGTCGAAGACCAGCCGGCGCAGCTGCGCATCCTCCAGCTGGGCCGCTTCGGCCTCGGTGTACTTGCCGGCGCGAACCGCGGCGACGCGGAGCTTCTCCGGGTCCAGACCCTCGCCGTCGTCGCGGAACACCAGCTCGAAGCCGATGTCGGTCTTGCGGAACTGGATGGCAATGGTGCCGACCGCCTGCTTGCCGGCCAGCTCGCGCACCGACGCCTGCTCGATGCCGTGGACGATGGCGTTGCGGGTGAACTGGGCCATCACGTCGCGCAGCAGCAGCACGTAGCCGTTCGGTACCTGTCCGGCCTCCAGGCCCGACATCTGGAGGTTGACCTGCTTGCCGTAGCGCGCCGCCAGCTGCAGCGCCAGCTGGCGGATGCTGCTGCCGAGGTCCACCGCGGCGCTGGCGACCCCCGAGCCCGAGCCGCTTGCGGCCTGCGCCGCGGCCGACCGTGGCGTGGGCGACGCGCGGGCTTCCTCCTCTTCGGCGCTGGCGACCCGCAGCTGACCGACGCGGTGCAGCAACACGCGGACCGAATCGAGCTGGGTGAACAGGTCTTCGAGCTTGACGGTGAACTGCAGGAAGTCGTTGCCGTTCAAGCTGGGCTTGTTGCGCAACGTCGCGAGGATGTTCTCCAGTTCGTGCGTGCTGCCCTGGAAGGAGGCCAGCCCGATCTGGCCGCTCTCGCCCTTGACGCTGTGGACCAGCTTGAAGATCCGCGTGACCTTCTGCTTGTACTCGCTGGTGGCGGTGGCCGGCTCGCGCAGGATCCGGTTGGCCTCTTCCAGTCCGGCCTGGGCGCGACCGAGGAATTCGTTGAGCTGGAACGGGTCGACATGCAGCAGCTCGACCAGCATGTCCATCTGCGCCTGGGTCTTCTCGCGCGACTCGCGCAGCTCCTGCTCGATCTGGATCCGCTTGGTGATGTCGCTGACGGTCACCAGCAGATGCGAGAGCTTGCCGTCGACGAACACCCGCTTGAAGCGGAAACCGAGGAACTTGCTGCGGAACTGGCCGTTGCCCTCGTCGAAGTTGAACTCGACGACATCCAGCGGATTCAGGTCCTGCACCAGCCGCTCGTTGACCCGCTCGCCGAACAGCAGGTCGAGGTAGTCGCGGGTGGTGCTGATGGTCTTGTCGGTGACCAGCCCGCCCATCAGCTCGAAGAAGTTCTCGCCGGCGAAGTGCGTGCGGTTGAAGATGGTCTTCAGCACGTCGGAGAACTGCTCGCCGATCGCGTACTGGCGATCGAGCAGGAACAGGCCGTCACTGACCGAGGACAGGATGCTGCCGGCCGAGAACTTGTGGCGGTCCAGCTCCTGCTGCTGCGATTCCAGCCGACCGGTGAGATGCCAGACCACCCAGGCCACCAGCCCGGCCGCCAGCAACATCAGCACCACCAGCAGCCAGCGACTCATGCTGGCCTGACGCGCGATCTCCGCGATCAGCGCCGTCCCGGTGGTCGGATCCGCCCCGATCAGCCCGGGCAGGCCGATCACCCGACCGAGCGAGTAGGTTCCGAGCCCGAGCGCGACCAGCAGCAGCAGCAACACGCCGCCCGCGATCGACAGCACCAGCTTCTGCTGCGCCGACAACTTGTTCCACATGTCCGATTCCAGGCGTCCGTCGGCGCGTGCTGCGCCGTCTCGCCGGATAGTAAACGCGAGCCAAAGCCGGCGTCAGCCTGCGTCGCAGCGCAAGCGCCCGCCGCTGCGACGATCGGCCGACGCGGTCGACCGGAGCCCCAGCCATGAGCGCCTTCCTCTATCCCGACATTGAGCCCTGGGATCAGGGCTGGCTTCGGGTTTCCGATCGTCACCGCGTCTGGTACGAACAGAGCGGCAACCCGCAGGGTCGTCCCGTGATTTTTCTGCACGGCGGTCCGGGCGGCGGCTGTTCGCCGAAGGCCCGCAGCTTTTTCGACCCGGCGCGCTACCGGATCATCCTGATGGACCAGCGCGGCGCCGGTCGCTCGACGCCCGCCGCCGATCTGACCGACAACACGACCTGGCATCTGGTCGAGGATCTGGAGACGCTGCGCCGGCACCTCGGCATCGACCAGTGGGTGGTGTTCGGCGGCAGCTGGGGCTCGACGCTGGCGCTGGCCTACGCCCAGACCCATCCGCAGGCGGTGCTGGCGCTGATCCTGCGCGGCATCTTCATGCTGCGACGCAGCGAGCTCCTCTGGTTCTACCAGTCTGGCGCCGACCAGCTCTATCCGGACGCCTTCGAGGAGTACCTGCAGCACATTCCGCCGGCCGAGCGTGGCGACCTGATGTCGGCCTACTACCGACGGCTCACCGACCCGGACCGCGGCGTGCAGCTGGCCGCCGCCCGCGCCTGGGCGAAGTGGGAGGCGCGCACCAGCTTCCTGAAACCGGAGCCGGCCTACGTCAACGCCTTCGACGACGACGCCCACGCGTTGGCCTTCTCGCGGATCGAGGCGCACTACTTCGTCCACGGCGGATTCTTCGATCGCGACGACCAGCTGCTCGCGAATGTCGGCCGGATCCGCCACATCCCCACGGTGATCGTGCAAGGCCGCTACGACGTGGTCTGCCCGCTGCGCTCGGCCTGGGACCTGCACCGCGCCTGGCCGGAAGCCGAGCTGACGATCGTGCAGGATGCCGGCCACTCGGCCTTCGAACCCGGCATCGGCGCCGCCCTGCGCAAGGCCGCCGACCGGTTCGCCGGTTGAGGTCCGCCATGAGCAAACCCGCGCCGCGCTACTGGTTCCCGGCCAAGCGCTACGGCTGGGGCTGGGGCTTCCCTTGCAGCCCGGAGGGCTGGGCCGTCACCGCCGGCTACGTGGTCGCGCTGGTGCTGGCGGTTCTGATCATCGATCCGGAGCGCAACCCCGTGCCTTTCGTGGCCTTTGCGGTGGTGCTGAGCCTGGCGATGGTCGGCGTCTGCTGGTGGAAGGGCGAGCCGCCGCGCTGGCGTTGGGGCGGGGACTGAGGCAGGCGATCAGCGCTGTTTGCCGCGCGCGAGAACGCGACGCTGGTCAACCACCAGCACTTCCTCCGTCCAGCGCGGACCCCGCCGGCAGCAGGATCACCCCGTCGGCATCGGCGACCAGCAGGTCACCAGGCTTGAGGTCGACGCCGCCGACCCGCAGCGGCACGTCGACCACGCCCTGACCGCGCTTGTCGGTCTTCTTCGGGCAGGTGCCGAGCGCCTTGATGCCGAGCGGCAGGGTGGCGAGCACCGCCGAATCGCGCACGCAGCCGTCGATCACCAGCCCGGCCCAGCCGTTTCGCACCGCCAGCGCGCCGAGTTCGTCGCCGAGCATGGCGCGACGCCGCGAACCGCCGGCGTCCACCACCAGCACCGCGCCAGCGCCCGGCTCGGACAGCAGCGTGCGGACCAGCGTGTTGTCCTCGTAGGCGCGCAGCGTGCGCACCGGGCCGGCAAAGGCGTTGCGGCCGCCGTAGTCGGAGAGCGCCAGTTCCAGCACGCGGGCGGCATCGCCGTATCGGTCGCAGAGGTCGGTGGTGGCGGGCATCGCGGGCTCCGGCAGTCGAGGTGCCGCCACGGTAACGCCACCGTGTCGAGCGCGACCTCGGGGTCGGTGGCTGCGCGGTCTCAACCGGCCGCCGGAAAATGCTGTTGCAGCAGCGCCGCGCGCCGATCCGGCTCGAAATTGACCCGCGTCGCATCGCCGTCCACCGCCGCGGCCAGCCGCGGGTCCATCACCCGGAACCACAGCGGCGGCACGTAAGCCAGCAGGAACATGCCGAAGTAGCCGGTCGGCAGCTGCGGGGCTTCGGCGAAGTGGCGCAGGCTCTGGTAGCGGCGGCTGGCGTGGGCGTGGTGATCGGCGTGGCGCTGCAGGTGGAACAGGATCCAGTTCGACACCAGCGCGTTGCTGTTCCAGGAATGCTGCGGCGCGCAGCGCTCCAGCCGACCGTCCGCGCCGGTCCGACGCAGCAGGCCGTAGTGCTCGATGTAGTTGGCCGAGGACAGCTGGAAGTTGGCCCACACCGCCGCGACCGCGAGGAAGGGCAGCACGGCGGGCCCGAGCCACCACGCCAGCGCCGTCCAGCTCGCCACGGTCAGCGCGCCGGTCTGCAGGATCTCGTTGTCCGGGTGCCACGCGGATCGGCCCTCGCGGACCAGACGCGCCGATTCCTCGGCCCACGCCCGTCGCCACGCGCCCGGCCATTCGCGCACGACGAAGCGCCAGATCGACTCGCCCATCCGCGCCGAGGCCGGATCCTGCGGGGTGGCGACGTCGCGGTGGTGGCCGCGGTTGTGCTCGATCACGAAGTGGCCGTAGGCGGTCGGCGCCAGCACCCACTGCGCCAGGATCCGCTCGATGCGGGTCTTCTTGTGGCCGAGTTCGTGGCCGGCGTTGATGCAGAAACCGCCGACCAGCCCGGTCGACAGCGCCAGCGCCAGCCAGCTGTGCCAGCCCAGCTCCACGCTGCTCGCATACCACGCGGCAAACACCCACCAGATCCACAGCAGCGGCACCACCGCCCAGGTGATGTAGCGGTAGTAGCGATCCTCCTCCAGCTCGGCGACCCGCGACTCCGGCGGATTGCTGCGGTCCTCGCCGATCCAGAGATCGGCCAGCGGCAGCAGCACGTAGGCAATCACCAGCGGCGCCCACAGCCAGCCCGGATGACCGAAGGTGGCGGCCAACAGCGGCCCGGCACCGATCAGGCTCGGCACCAGCAGCGACAGCAGCCAGAGCGGCCGCTTGCGGTCCTTCCAGTCGAGTGCGGCCGTGGTCATCGTGGTGTTTCCTCGCGTCGATCGGCACAGCCTGCGCGTGGCGGTGATCGGCCACCAGCGCCACCTGCGCCAGTTATCGTCATTTCCTGCCAAGATGCCGCGATGAGCTCGCCCGCCGCCCGCCCGGCCCTGCATCCGGCCTACCTGCGCCTGCTGGGGGCCGTGCTGGCGCGGCAGGGGCTGGACGCTGGGCCACTGCTGCGCACGGTCGGCATCCCGGCCGAGGCGCTGGCCGGCGAGACGCTGATCGACGCGGCGCAGCTGGAGGCGCTGGTCGGTGCGGCGCTGGCGGCCAGCGGCAAGCCCTGGCTGGGGCTGGAACTCGGCGCGGCGGCGCAGGTGCTGAGCCACGGGCCGCTGGGTCTGGCGGCGGCGGCCAGCGGCACGCTGCAGGACGCGCTGACCCTGATCGCCCGATTCTTGAGCCTGCGCGCGCCGTGGCTGACGCTGACGCTGGTCGAGCAGGGCCCGCGCCTGCAGCTGGTCCTGACGCCGATGCCGGAGCTCGCCGTCAGCCGGCGCACGCTGCTGGAGGCCGCGCTGGTGATGCTGGAGCAGCTGATCGTCGCGCTGTCGGCCCGCGACGCCGGCGAGATCGCGGTCGAGCTGCCGTGGGGCCCGCCGGACTGGGCGCGCCATTACGCCAGCTACCTGCGCGCCCACTGCCGCTTCGTGCCCGAGGCCACGGTCGCGCGGATGACGCTGCCGCCCGGCCTCGCCGCGGCGCCGGTGCTGAGCGCCGACCCGGCCGCACTGGCCTACGCCCGCGCCGAGTGTCAGCGGCGGCTGGCCGAGGGCGCCGCGGGACGGGATCTGCGGGCGGCGATCCGGCTACAGCTCGCCGATCCGCGCGGCCCCTACCCCGACGCCGCCACCGTCGCCCGCCGACTCGGCCGGTCGCTGCGCAGCTTCCACCGCGACCTCGCCGTTGAGGGCATCCGCTGGCAAACGCTGCTCGACGAGGCCCGCTGCGCACGCGCCTGCGCGCTCCTGACCGAGACCCGCCGGCCGATCGCCGAGATCGCGCTGGAGCTGGGCTTTGCCGAGCCCAGCAACTTCAGCCGGGTGTTCCGCCGCTGGCTAGGGCAGAGCCCCGGCGACTACCGGGCCGGACGCCGCCCGGCTGCGGTCGACCACGACGAAACGGCCGCCGACTGAGCAGCGGCGGGCCGGCTCAGGCCTCGGTGCGCTCGGCCAGATAGCGGAAGCCGGCGTCGACCGCGTAGCGCAGGCAGCAGTCGCCGTGCTCGGGGTAGCGCGCCCGGCATTCCTCGCGCAGCGCCAGGTATTCGGGTCGGCGGGCCGGATCCTCGACCGCGCAGGCGGCCAGCGCCATCAGCGCCGCCTCGCCGGGCCAGTCCACCGGTGCCCGCACCAGGTCGACCAGATCGGCCCAGCCGGCCTCGCCGCCGCCGATCGCGAAGGCACAGGCCGCGGTCCACGCCCGTCGCCACCACAGCGGCTCGTCGTCCTCGCGCAGCGGTTCGGGCGGGTGCGGAATCATCGCCAGCAGCGTCTGCGCGTCCACGGTGATCGCCGCGCGCAGCACCCGCGCCTGTGCCAGCCACGCGCCGGGCTCGAAGTCGGCATCGGCGAGTGCCAGCACCTCGTCCCACGGCGCCGCGTCCGGGTACGGATGCGCGGGCTCGACGGTCGCATCAGTCCAGCGGAAGGCCGCCAGCCGCGCCAGTCCGCGGCGCGGATCGGGCTCGACGGCGCCGGCGGTCAGGGTCAGCGTCGCGCCGGCGGCGGCATAGGCCTGCTGCACCGCCCAGTGCGCGCAGGCGGCCTCCGGAGCGCTTAGCTGCAGGTTCAGCTGATCGTCCGCGGTCGGCTCGACCTGCTCCAGAAATCGGGTGCAAGCCTCGCGCGGCGAGCTGATCCGATCGATCCAGTCGTCCAGCCGGTCGCGTAGCGGTTCGACGCGGTCCTGCTCGTCGGAGCCCTCGGCTTCGGCCTCGAACGCGGCGCGTGTCGCCGCTGACGGCGCATGCAGGTACGCCGCGCCCAGCCGCGACAATCGTGCCCAGCCGGGTTTGGCGCCGCGCTGCTCGGCCTCGGCGTAGGCCTCGATGGCTTGGGGGTAATCGTCGAGCCGGTCCAGCGCCAGGTCGCCGATATCGAGCAGCGGGTGACCATCGCGCGGATCGTACGCCGCCGCCCGCCGCGAGGCGGCGATCGAGGCCTCGAAATCCCCGGCGTCGCGATGGCAGGCGGCCACCGCCGCCGCGCTGTACACCCCGGGCACCGCCGCCTCGAGCCGCTCGGCCAGCGCCAGCGCGGCCGCGCTGCGGCCCAGCAGTCGCTTCAGCCGCACCCGCACGGTGACGCTGGCATCGCGCCAGTCGATCTGGTCGTCGACCGTGTCGAGCCAGTCGTCGACCGCGCCGCAGCGCTCGGGGCCGGCGTGCTCGCTCTTCAGCAGGCGCAGCAGCGCCTGCGCCAGCGGCACGGCCTGCAGGGCGCCGGTCAGCCGACCCGCGCGCGTCCAGTCGTGCAGCCAGTCGACCATCCGGGCATCGCCGCTCTGCGCGACGGCGGCCAGCACCCGGTGGACCGCGCCGGCGCGATCGCCGGTCCGGACGCAAACCTGCGCCTCGACCAGCACATCGCCCAGCCAGCGCTGCGTGCGGGCCAGCACCGCGTCCAGGTCCGGACCGGCGGCGAACCACTGCGCCAGCAAGGCGTGGCAACGCGGATCCAGCGGATCCAGCACCAGCGCCGCCGCCAGATGGTGCCGGGCGTGCTCCAGCTCGCCGGCCGCCAGCGCCTCGCCGGCGATGCGGAGTTCTTCGTCGAGGCTGGCCGGTTCCTGGTCGCTGGACATGGCGATCTCCGTATCGCCGCTCCCGTCGAGTCGGCCGCGCGGACGATACGGAGCGTCCGCGGCGCGGTCGACGGTGGCCCGGGGCGTCGCGACGTACACTGCAGCGAACCTTCACCCGGACTGCACATGACGCGACCGCTGCCCCGATCGGACCTCGATGCACTAGCGCAGGCCGCCGGGCTGGATGCCGCGGCGAGCGCGGCGCTGCTCGCCGCCGCCGGCGCGCGGCCCGACGCACGCGAATGGCGGGCGGCCCTGCAGCACTTCGCCAGCGTCGCCGGGGTGCTGGCGCTGGGCTTCGGCGCGGTGTTCTTCATTGCCGCCAACTGGTCGGCGCTATCGCCGGTCGGGCGGCTGTGGCTGCTGCAGGGGTTGTTCGTGGCGGCCATCGGTGTGGCGCTGTGGCGGCCGGCCCCGGATCCGCTCGGTCGCGGCGCGCTGCTGCTGGCCTTCATCGGTGCCGGCGCGCTGTTCGCCCTGTTCGGCCAGACCTTTCAGACCGGCGCCGATGTCTACGAGCTGTTCACGCTCTGGGCGCTGCTCGGGCTGCCACTGGTGGCGGCGGCGCGCTGGTCGGCGGTGACCGCGGCCTGGCTCACGGTCGCCAACCTCGCGCTGGCGCTGTTCTGCGGCGGGCGGCTGACCGGCCATCCGCTCTGGCTGCTGTTCGGTGTCGGCGACAGCTGGACGCTGCGGCTGCTGCTGGTGATGGCGCCGAACCTGGCGCTGTGGGCGCTGGCCGAGTGGCGGGCGACGGTCGATCCGCGCGTCGAGGCGCTCGCTCCGCGCTGGCTGCGGCGCCTGCTGCTGCTGACCGGGCTGGGGTACGGCACCGCCGCCGCGTTCACCGCGATCGTCGATCCTGATGACGGCGGGACCGCCACCGTGCTGCTGGTCCTGCTCGCCGCCGGCCTGGTCGCCGCGCTGTGCGTGCGGATTCGCGAGGCGCTGGGGCTGGTGGCGCTGGTAGCCAGCGGCATCCTGCTCGGGCTGGCCGTGCTGATCCGGGTGCTCGACGACCACGACCTGCAGCTGCTGCTGTATCCGCTGTGGGTGCTGGGCGCCTCGGCGCTGGCCGGCACGCAGCTGCTGCCGCTGGTGCGGCGCTGGGAAGGGGACCGGCATGCGGACTGAAGCGATGGAACGGGAGCGCCAGCGGCTCTGGCAGGTGCTGGGCGCGCCAACGCCATTGCCCGCCGCCGCGAACGCGGATCCGGTCTGGTATCTGGCCCTGATGCTCGGCGCGGCGGCGTGGTTTGCCGGACTGCTGCTGATGCTGGTCACCGCGGTCATCTGGAGCCCGAGCGGCGAAGGCGACTTCCTGCTGCTGGCGCTGCTCTGGGGCGTGCCCGGCCTGCTGCTGTTGCGCGTCGGCGGCAGCGGCCTGTTTCCCGCACAGCTGGGCTTGAGCCTGCTGATCGCCGGCGAGTGCGCCGCGGTCATCGCGATCGCCCTCGCGCTGGACGAACCCGAGCCGACGCTGCTGGCCAGTACGATGCTGTTTGCCGTCGTGGCCACGATTGCCGCGCGGCCGGCAGCGCAAGTTCTCAACGTGCTGTCGGCGGCGGTGGCCTGGGTGCTGTGGCTGCGCTGGAGCCTGCTGGGCGAGCCCTGGGACACGGCCCTTGAGACACGGCCAGCGCTGGGCACGGCGCTCGGCGTCTGGCTGCTGTGCTGGGGGCCCCTGCTGGCGTTGCTGTTGCTGATCGCCGGCCGCGAGGCGCGCTGGATGGCGACGCGCCCGGCAGGCCTGCTGCGCGCCACGCTGATCGCGCTGATCGTGGCGCTGGCCTTCGCGACGCCGCTGACCCAGCCCTTCGATGGCCTGCTCACCCGCGAGAGCGATGGCAGCCGCGACTGGCTGGCGCTGTGGCCGCTGCTGTCGCTGGGCGCCGCGGGCGTGGCCACTGCGGTGGCCTGGCAGCAGCGCCAGCACGTGCTGACCGGGCTGTGCGGCGCCGGATTGCTGGTCCATGTCGGCCACTTCTACTACGCGCTGGGCGTGAGCCTGATCGCCAAATCCGTGGTGATGCTGCTGATGGGGGCCGGCTTGCTGGGGCTGGCGCTGCTGTTGCGGGAGAAGCGGACATGACCACGCCTGATGACCGCCGATCGTTCCGCGCGGCGATGCACACCCGCGCCTTCACGCTGCTCGGTGCCCTGCTGGTGCTGGGCGCGCTGAACTGGGCCTGGGCCGGCAAGGCCTGGATCCAGGCAAATGGCCGCGAAGTGCGCGTGCCGCTGGCGCCGGTCGACCCGCGCTCGCTGATGCAGGGCGACTACATGGCGCTGCGCTTCACCCTGACCGAGCAGATCGAGGGCGCCCTGCAGGACCCGACGCTGGCCGCGCAGCATCCGCGTTTCGAGGGCGACTTCGGCCGCGTGCCGGTGGCGATCGACGCGCAGGGTGTGGTCACGCCGGACTGGCACCACCCCAGCCCCGCACTCTCGATCCGCTATCGGCTGCGTCACGACCGGGTCTGGCTCGGCACCAACGCCTTCTTCTTCGAGGAAGGCGCGGCCGAACGCTACAACGCAGCGCGCTTCGGCGTGTTCCGCGTGCATCCGCAGACCGGCGAGGCGGTGCTGGTGGCGCTGGCCGACGAAGCCGGCCGGCCGCTGTAGCTCAGGGCGCCGACCTCGGCTGCAAGGTCAGCGCACCGCCCGGCAACTCGGCCCGCCAGCCGCGGGGGTCGGCGCGCAGCTCGTACAAGCCGTAAGGCGTGACCAATGCCGCGCGGCCGAGGTCACCGTCGGCGTGGAGGCCGACGATCTGCAGCTGCCGCCCGGGCCAGGCGGTGGCCTTGGCGAAGGCGCCGGCCAGGGTCGGATCCGGGTCGAGCACGCCGAGACAACGCCCGGCCTCCAGCCGAAAGCGAAGCCGGCCTGCGATCGCGGCGGCCCCCAGTTCCCCGCGATAGCCCTGCGCCTGCAGCGGGCAGGCGCGGGCGAGCAGACCGGCCGGCGCCGGCCGGAAGGGCGCGGCCAGCAGCATCGCGCTCGGCTCGATGGAGGACACCCAGCTCGCGTTCGACAGCAGGCTGACCGCAGTGGCCTGCTCGGGCCACAGCACCACCGCGGAGCGGGCGCCCTCGGTGATGCCGGCGTGGTGGGCGATGGCGGCGCCGTCGCGGTCCTGCCCGACCCGCCAGCCAAGGCCGACCTGATAGTCGCGTTCGCCAGCCGGCGTGCCATCGGCGAGTCGGTAGGGCTCGCGCATCGCCGCCCAGGTTTCCGGCGACACCAGTTCTCCGGCCAGCAATCGCCCGCCGAATTCGGCCACCGCCGCGGGTGTGGCCGCGAGGCCGCCGCCGGGCACGGTGTAGCTGGTGTCGTTGCCGGGCAGCCGCGTCGGCGCGCCGCCCTCGATGGCATACAGCCGCGACACGGCCTCGCCGACGCCGGCGGGGTCCCTCTGCACCGCCACGCCCAGCTCGCGCTGCAGCTGCTCGACGAAGGGCGCGGCGCCTTGCGCCTCCAGCACCGCGCCGATCAGGGTGTAGCCCCACGAGGAGTAGGTGTAGCGCGAGCCGGGTGCGGCGAGCAGCGGGCGCTCGATGAACCAGCGCACCGCCGCGCGGCCATCGGCGAAATGCCGCTGACCGAGGGCCTGGTCGGCGGCGGTGTAGTGGTCCAGCCCGCTGGCGTGCGCGGCCAGCTGGCGCACGCTGAGCGGTGCCCAGCGCCCGGCGAGCCAGGGCAGCAGCGTCTGCACCGGCGCGTCGAGGTCCAGCCGGCCCTGCTCGGCCAGCCGCGCCGCCAGCGTGGCGGCGTAGACCTTCGACACGCTGGCCAGCCGGAACACGGTGTCGGCCTGCACCGGCTGCTGAGCCTCGCGGTCCCGCCAGCCGGCGCAGCCGGTCCAGACCACACGCCCGTCCTGCCAGACCGCGGCGCCCAACCCCGGTACGCCGCTGACCTCGATCAGCGCCTGCAGCAGCCGGTCGGCGCTCTGCGCGGACGGGGTGGTGGCAGAGCCGCAGGCCGGTGCGGCGGCGGGGAGTGCGCTGGCGCTCAGCAGGCCCAGCGCGAGCGTCAGGGATGGCGGTCGGATCCGTGCGGACATGGGTTGCTCCTCGATCGGGACCCCGACGCTACGTCGGCGATTCGCGCCTGCCGACTCGCCTGCGCCAGACCGTGCCGGCGCTGCGCCGGAGCGATCGTCGCGAGAAGGCGGGATCGGGGTCCGACCGGCGCTTGCTGTGAAACTCGTTCGGCATCGTGAAGAAACACGCCTCTGTAGGTCGGGTTAGCCTTGGCTAACCCGACATCTCAGGCCGGCGACGGACGCCGATGTCGGGTTCGCGTAGCGAACCCGACCTACGATCTCGCTGGGGTCCGGACTACGCGGACACTCTGGGTCTGGCTTCATCGTTCGAGGTGCCCGTGGGGCCATGGCGCTTAGCCGCGCCGCGCCTGCAGCGCGCTCAGCAGCGCGTCGATGTAGTTGCGGCTGACGCGCACCGGCGTACCGTCGTCCAGCCGCAGCAGCGCATCGCGATTGGCCAGCGGCCGCAGCTCGCTGATGCAGTCGATCCGCACGATCGCCGAGCGGTGCACGCGCAGGTGACAGGCCGGGTCCAGCTGCTGGGCCAGCTCGTGCAGCGACTGGCGCAGCGGATAGGCCGAGGTCGGCGTGTGCAGCATCGCGTAGTCGCCGTCCGCCTCGATCCAGCGGATGTCGCGCACCCGCACGTACCGCTCGCTACGGCCGACCCGCACGGCAAAGCGGGTGGGCCGCGGCAGGTCTGGCGTCGGCTCGGGCGCCGACGCCGTGCGCCAGCGGAAGCGCTCGCGGGCGCGCTCCAGCGCCTCGGCGAAGCGCGGCGGGTCGATCGGCTTCAGCAGGTAATCCACCGCGCCGAGCTCGAAGGCGCGCACGGCAAAGCCGCTGTGTGCGGTCAGCAGGATCGCCAGCGGCCGCACCGCGGGCGGCAGGGCGGCCAGCACCTCGAGGCCGTCGCGGCCGGGCATGGTGACGTCGAGGAACAGCAGATCGACCGGATCCGCCTGCAGGCCGGCCAGCGCTGCCTCGCCGTCGGCGTACTCCTGCGCGGCGCTCAAACCCGCCGCCGCCAGCTGCGTCAGGATCGCGCGGCGCGCCGGCGCCTCGTCGTCGACCACCGCGATCCGCATCAGGCCGATGCCCACGGCAGCGTCACCCGCACCCGGAAGCCGTCACCGTCGGCGCCAGCCTGCAGCTGCGCTGTGTCGCCATACAGCGTCGCCAGCCGGGCGCGCAGATTGGCCAGACCCACGCCACCCGATTCCGAAGGCGCGGCGGTCTCCGGCAGCGGGTTGCGGACCTCGATCTGCAGCGCGTCGTGCTGTACCGCGATGCGGACCTGCAGCAGCCCCGGCGCCCGCCGCCGCGCCAGCCCGTGGCGGATCGCGTTCTCCAGGAGCGGCTGCAGCAGCCAGGTCGGCACCGCGGCGTCGAGCACGCCCGCCGCCACCTGCCAGTCCAGCCGCAGCCGCTCGCCCAGCCGCGCGCGTTCGAGGTCCAGATAGGCCTCCGCCAGCGCCAGCTCCTCGGCCAGCGCGTAGGTCGGTCGCGTGCCCAGCTCCAGCGAGGCGCGCAGCAACTCGCCCAGCCGGGCCAGCATGGCCTGCGCCGCCGCGGCGCGGCCCTCGCCGACCTCGGCAGAGATCGCGTTGAGCGTGTTGAACAGGAAATGCGGCTGCATCTGCAGCTGCAGCGCGTGCAGCTGCGCCTCGCGGGTGCGCTGCTCCAGCTGCTGCAGCCGTCGCCGCGCCGCGGCGAGCGCCCAGGCGTGATTGATCAGCGCATGCAGCGCGGCCAGGCTCAGCAGACCCAGCCACGGCGCCTCCAGCCCGCGCCAGAGCCAGTCCAGCTCGGTGACGCTGCCGGCCTGCTGCAACAGCACCCGATACAGCGACTTGCCGAGCAGCACCATCACCAGACTCAGCGGCAACAGCAACGCCCAGGTCCGCCCCAGCGACCACGCCCGCCGCCACTGCCACCGCTGCAACAGGATCAGCGGCAACGCCCACAGCACCAGCGTGCCCAGAAACACCGTCCGCGACAGCGTCGCCACGCCGTGGCCATACAAGGGCAGCGCCAGCAGGGCCAGCAAGCCGACCAGCCCAGCCCCGGCCAGCAGGGGCAGCCAGAGCGGCGGCAGGTGACGCGGGTCCGTGGACGGCGAAGGCATCGCGCGACTATCGGCGATCGGGTGGGCGCGCGACTCCGTGTTGCGCCAGACCGGTGATGGCCTGCGCCAACCCGGTGTGCGGGTCAGGCAGGCCGCCACGGTCCCGAGGTGTGGTCTACCAGGAACAACCCTCCTGGAACACGAGGTCGGAGCCGGGATCCGCATAAAATGTCGCGCCGTAACCGCCCTGTTTCATGGGTCCCGAATGTCGGAGCAGTCCGGTTTTGCTTGACGATTCCGGCAACCCCAGTCCGGAGAAAATGGCCAGTTCTGCGGGAGTCGCCACTTGGGTTGCCGAGACGCGGGCATTGAATGCCTGCGTGCCGAAACGGCTCCAGAGGGCATCCAGATGCTGCTGCAAGTCGGCTGGGCTGATGCGGTAGCGCGCCGGGATGCATCCGCCTCGGTGCTGGTGGATCCGGATTTCCCGGGCCGCGTCCGGCAGAAAACGCCGCCAACGGGCGTCCGGAATGTCTGCAACGCTCGGATAATCGAAGTATCCGAAGCGATGCCGGTCGATGGCCCCCATCACGACGGCACAGGCGGGAATGTAGAGCAATATCCCCGCGAGCACGGCAATTCCGAGTATCCGAATGCGCATCCGTGCCGGAGCCAACAGCCACAAGATGGCCAGCGTCGAAGTCAATAGCGCGGAAGTTGCCAAAACGGGGGTCGTCAGCCACCAATACATGGATAAATCCTCGAAAATGCTGTCGAATGCCGGTCGGGAATCTGCAGTATCCGCGGCCCGTCATGTATGCGTGAACACGCATCGAGGCCGGGGCCGGCGCTGTCGGTCGGATCAGCCCTCGACGCACGGAGCAGCCTGCAGTTCCGGATCGCGAATCGGGTTGCCCGGCGCCTGCGGGGATCAGGAACCGCGCTTGGTCTGATTGAAGGCCAGCATGTTGCAGAACAGCGCACCCTGCTCGATCGCATCGTCCAGCGCCACGTGCGTGTGCGGGAACTTGTCGAACCAGGCCTTCGGCAGATTGCGCTTCGTGCTCTTGCGATAGTCGGTCTTCAACACGGCCATCGCGTAAGTCTTCATGTCCAGCGCCGAATGGCTGAACGGACTTTCGCCGGTGAAGCGAATGAGGTACCAGTAGACGAACAGGAAGTCGAAGCCGGCCGGATACGCCACGAACACCGGCTTGCCCGGCAGTGATTTGATCCACGTCACATAGGCGCGCATCGCCACCTCCGGCGCCTGCAGATCCTGTCGACAGGCGGCCCATGCCGCGGGCTGCGTCGCCCACCACGCCGCGGTCTGCGGATGGGCCGCCGCACCCGCCAGCGTTTCCAGATTCGCCGAGAACGTGGACAGCAGCCGCTTGTCGGCGGTGTATGCCGCGGAACCGAAACTCAGCATCGAATGCGGGCCCGGAATGGGTCCGTCGGTCTCCACGTCGGTACTGATGTAGATTTCGTTCATGGCGGTGGTGGATTCCGTGGTTGGCGGCAGTCTGCACACAGATAACCATTGGGTCCGAATAGCGCATAACGACCCGATGCGCGATGAAGTACCAAGGGACCTTCGTCGTCCAGTGCAAGAAAGGCCCGCCAATGCGTCGCCAAGAGTTCGATCGGTGCCTGATAGGCGTGCTCACGCATCAGCATGAAAAACACGGGAGCGTGTGGTGGAACATTGAAGTGTGCCTGCAGGAATGTACACACTGCAGTCCCTTCCGCGCGCTCCCATTCTGCCTGCCAATTCGGACCGGGTTGTTTTGGATTGACCCAGTGATCGCCAGGGAGTCGCATGACGTGACGCTGCACCGGCTCCGAAGACACTTCACGCTGCCAGAGTTCTACAGCAGCGGAGCTTGTCAGTGGGCGTATCTCTGCACGCAGCTCCGGAGACAATCCGTAGTCGCGATCAAAGAATGGCCAGTCGACCTCTGCATGAAGCGCTCTGAATTGATCGATTGCGACGTGCATCGGTTGAACGCGGCTTCGCGCTTGAACGGCACTGTCCAGTATCGCAGCAATGCGGCCGAACGCCAGTTTCGGGCATGATGCATCTGCGCCTGAGGCAATCAGTTTCGCGTTTCCCGAATCATGTGACGATACTGCCAGAATCGCCCCGCAGAAGCCGCTGTCGCGGAGCAGTCGAACGACCTCGTCACCTTTGCAATCGTCGAGATCGTAGTCGATCAGTGCAGCGTCGAACCGTTCGTTGGCGATTGTCTTCGTGACGCTGGCGAGCGAGGGAGAAATAACAACATGATGGTCGCGAAGGAACAAAGCACTGACGGTTTTGGCGAACACCTCGTGATTTTCGGCGAAGAGTATCCGCATGGATCAGCGGCCTGTTCGAAATGGCAGATGATTCATGCCGCAGCAATCTCCATGCTCAGACTTTCGGCCATCCGGCTGCGTTCGAGCAGGACTCGCGGGAGATTCCGGAGCTTGGCATCTCGCCATACTTTTCGGAATACACATGAAAGGACAAATAGCACATTCCCTCGCATTCCAGATCCGGCATCGCGATGGAGGGAGTTGCATTCACCGCATCAAAGTAGGATTTCCCGCAAGCGACAATGAACCCTCGCGCATACAGAAAGCCGTCATCGGAGCCGTCCGTGAATTGTTGCACTTCCTCGCGGTCCAATTCGTAGAGTTTCCTTTCGAGGATTTGATCGAACGCCAGCAAATCATCCTTGGAGAGAGCGTCAAGCGAACTTTGCAGCGCCGGAATGACGTCCTCGAGCGCATCCAGTAGCGAATCGACTTTGTCCTCGGACAGCTTCCCTTTGGATAGCTTGTTGCGTTCATTCTTTCGTCCGCCCACGACCTGCCAGGCTTTCTCGATCAGGTCCCAGAATTTCGCTTCATCCATGGTTTGTCCTCGTTGGTGGTTGAAATGATACGCCCCATGACACCCATTATCGAAATGGGTGTCATGGGGTGCAGGATTGGCATGGTGCTTCCGACAGCAGCACCTCCAGATCGCCAAGCGTCGGCAGCGCCGGCGGGGTGAGGCTGGCCGCGACGAGGCGCGCGGCGGCATGCGTGGCGGCTTGATCGGCGGGCGGCAGGCGTGTGGCCAGTTCGGCTTGCGCGAGGAGCGCCAGCGATTCGGCCAGATACAGCGACTCGTCGCGGGCGCTGGCTTCGGCCAGCGCGGTTTCGCGGTGCAGCCAGTCGGCGAGGCGGGTCTGCAGCGCCGTCAGTCGCGCAACGGCCTCGACGCCCGGAAGCGCGGCGTCGATCGCGGCGGCGCGGGGCTGCAGCGCGTCGAGCAGGGCCGGGCCGCCGGCCTTCAGCACGCGCAGCACGTCCAGCGACAGCACGTTGGTGGTGCCCTCCCAGATCGACAGCACCTGCGCGTCGCGCAACAGCCCCGGGATACCGGTGTCCTCGACGTAGCCGGCGCCGCCGAAGGCTTCGACCACCTCGCTCAGGCACTGCACCGCGAACTTGCCGGTCCACAGCTTGGCCAGCGGGATCAACAGACGGGTCAGCGCCTCGCTGCCCGGCGCGGCTTCGCCGTGGTCGATTGCGTCCAGCTGCGCGATCAGGTCGAAGACGAAGGCCAGCGCGACCTGATGGCGGGCTTCCAGCCGGGCCAGCGTGGCTCGATGCAGCGGCCGCTCGATCAACAGCCCGCCCTGCACCGGCCGCCGCGACGCGTAATCGCGCGCCAGCGACAGCCCGCGGCGGGTGAGCGACAGCGCGCAGACCGCGTTCCAGACCCGCGTGGTGTTGAGCACCGGCGCGATGGCCTTGATGCCGCCGGTGATACTGCCCACCAGTCGGGCGCGGGCGCCCTCCAGCGTCAGCTCGGCGGTCGGCAGCATCCGCGTGCCGAGCTTGTCCTTCAGCCGATCAACGCGGATGCCGTTCAAGCCGCCATCGGCGGTGCGGGTTTCCAGCAGGTACAGCGCCAGTCCGCCGCTGCCGGCCGGATTGCTGACCGGGCGGGCCAGCAACAGTGCCGCTTCGCTGGCCGCGGCCGAGGTGAACCACTTGCGGCCGTGGATCCGCCAGTGGCCGTCGCCATCGGGCTCCGCGCGGGTCTCGGTGCGCGACACATCCGAGCCGCCGGTGGTCTCGGTCATCCACTGGCCGGCAGTCCAGAAGCGTGCCGCATCACGGGCCAGAAAATGCGGATTGAAGTGCGCGGCCAGTTCCGGTGCCTGCAGCGCCAGACAGCGCGCCGCGCCATCGGTCATCGCCAGCGGGCAGGACCACAGGTCGCTGGCCGCGCTCATCAGGTACACGCTGGCGAACTGCGCGGTGCGCGCATGCCGTTCGCCGGTGTGACCGCGCCAGACGTGGCCATCTCGCGCGGTCCGCGCCGGCCATTCCTGCCACAGCGGACTCAACCGGATCCGATCCACCCGCCGCCCCCAGGCATCGAAGGGCATGAGGGTCGGCTCCAGATCGGCCTCGGCCAGCTGCCGCGGATACAGCTCGCCGGCCACCTCGGCGCCGATCCGCGCCAGATCGGCAGACAACGCCTCGCGGGAGTCACCGGCCGGCAGTCGGGCATCGAGGATCCGCCGCAACGCCGGGTCGTGGATCCACGGATCGGGCAAGACCGGCGGGCTTTGCAGGTAGGCCATCGGGGCGGGCTCCGGCACACGCAAGTGCCGGAATTCTGCCGGATCGATCGATGGTCTTCGCACTTGCCGAGGGACGCCGGAGTCAACCCGGACGACAGGCGTGAGCGGGATCAACGTCACGTTGCATCGGAAGCTACGCGAACGTCCGGGAGGGACTGGCCAGAATACCGCGCATGACCACCGGCCGATCCGTCCGCGCGCGGCGCAGCCTACACTTGTGGCCATTCCTGATACGGAGTAACACCCCATGGCCGAGGCCAAGCCCGGTTTCCTGTCGCGCGCGTTCGGCGCCATCGATCTGACCCGCCGGATCGTTCTGAACCTGATCTTCGTGGTGATCCTCATCGCGATCGTGATCGCCGTCTTCACCAGTGGTCCGCCCAAGCTGAAGGACAAGACCACGCTGATCATTGACCTGAAGGGGGCGATCGTCGAGCAGTCCAGCGGCGACCCGACGCAGCGGGCGATCGACAGCGCGCTCGGCGCCGAGGTCAACGAAGTGCGTCTGCGCGATATCCGGCGCGTGCTGGAGCTGGCCGCCAAGGATCCGAAGATCAGCGCGGTACTGTTGCGGCCGGATTCGCTGGGCGGCGCCGGCGTCGCCACGCTGCGCGAGGTGGCCAAGTCGATCACCGACTTCCGCGCCACCGGCAAGGAGATCTACAGCTACGGCTACGCCTACGACCAGCGTGCGCTGTTCCTGGCCGCGCATACCAACCGCGTGTACATGCATCCGGAAGGGCTGGCGCTGCTGGAGGGTCTCGGTCGCTATCGCACCTACTACAAGGACCTGCTGGACAAGCTCGGCGTGAAGATGCACGTCTTCCGGGTCGGCGAGTTCAAGAGCGCAGTGGAGCCCTATCTGCTGAACGCCCCGAGCCCGGAGGCGCGCGAAGCCGATGCCTACTGGCTGGAGTCGCTGTGGACCCAGCTGCTGGAGGACTACGCCAAGGCCCGCGGTCTGGAGGTCGCCGACCTGCGCGCGATGATCGACGAGCTGCCGGCACGGCTGCAGGCGGCCGGCAACAGCCCCGCCCAGCTCGCCCTGAGCGAGAAGCTGGTCGATGAGCTGATGACCCCGGACGAGCTGCGCAAGTTGCTGATCGAGAAGGGCACGATGGACGAGGCCAACAAGACCTTCCGGCAGATCCGGATGGCCGACTATCTGAAGCGCAATCCGGAACTGCCGGTACTGGGCGATCACGTCGGGATCATCGTCGCCGAGGGCAGCATCGTCGATGGCGAGCAGCCGCAGGGCACGATCGGCGGCGAGAGTGTGGCGCAGCTGGTGCGGCAGGCCCGCAACAACGACAAGGTCAAGGCGATCGTGCTGCGCGTGGATTCGCCGGGGGGCAGCGGGTTCGCGTCCGAGCTGATCCGTCGCGAGCTGCAGCTGGCCAAGGAAGCCGGCAAGCCGGTGGTGATCTCGATGGGCGATCTGGCTGCTTCGGGCGGCTACTGGATCTCGATGACCTCGGACATGATCTACGCCGAGCCGACCACGATCACCGGCTCGATCGGCATCTTCGGCCTGTTCCCGGATGCCTCGGCCGCGGCCGACAAGGTCGGCGTGCACTCGGATGGCACGACCACGACCTGGCTGGCCGGCGCCATGGATATCGCCCGCCCGCTGGATCCGAAACTGGGCGAGGTCATCCAGTCGGCGATCAACCACGGCTACCAGAGCTTCATCGGCAAGGTCGCCGAGTCGCGCGGCAAGACCCCGGAAGAAATCGACACCATCGCGCGCGGTCGGGTGTGGAGCGGCGCGCAGGCGCTGGAGCGCGGGCTGGTCGATCAGCTGGGCAGCTTCGATGACGCGATCGCCAAGGCGGCAGAGCTGGCCAAGCTCGGCACCGATTACAAGGTGGCCTATATCGAGAAGCCGAAAGAGGGCTTCCAGGCCTTCCTCGAAGCGATGAGCGGCAGCGCCGCCCGCGCCTTCGTGCAGGCGCTGGGCCTGAGCTCGACCGAACAGCGCCTGCTCGGTCAGGTGCGCCAGGATCTGAAGTTCCTCGAAGGCCACGAGCAGCGGCCGTTTGCGATCTACGCCCACTGCTTCTGCGAAGTGCAGTGAGTTGAAGCGCCCGGACGGGCCGGTCGGCATTGCCGGCCGGCCCGTTCTGCGTTTCGGGAGCGGCGATTAGGCCGGCGAGGACGCGCAGCCGAACGCAACCCGACACGAGCGCTTCTCGGCGAGCTCGCGCCGCAGGGTTCAGCGAAACTTTCGCCGCGGCTGCGGCACCCTCCGGGTCTGGTCCCGCGTCGAGAATCCGCCCATGCGCCTGCTGCCCGCTGCCGTTCTGTTCGCTGCCCTGCACCTGACGGCGCCCGTGCTCGCCGCGGAGCCCGCCCCCGCTGCGACACCGGTCGCCAAGCCAGATCTCAAGGTCGAGCTGCTCGACGGCAGCGCGTTCGACCTCGCCAAGCAGCGCGGCCAGTACGTGGTGGTCAACTACTGGGCGACCTGGTGCGGCCCGTGCATCAAGGAGATGCCGGAACTGCGGGCCTGGGATCAGCGGCGTACCGATGGCGTGGTGATCGGCCTCGCCTACGAGGAGATCGAGAAGGCCGATCTCGTCAAGTGGCTGGAGAAGCGTCCGGCTGGCTATCCGATCGCGCTGGTGGATGTGTTCGATCCGCCGAAGGACTTCGGCACGCCGCGCGGTCTGCCGCTGACCATCGTGATCGGCCCGGACGGCAGCGTGCTGAAGCGCTACACCGGCCCGGTCACCGCCAAGGACCTCGACGCGGTGACACCGCCGCTGCCGGTCAAGGGCTGAGGCCATGGCCGACCCGAAGCCCGCCGGCCGGCGCTGGCTGATCGAGGGCCGCGTGCAGGGCGTCGGTTTCCGCGCCCATGCGCGCCGGCATGCGCAGGCGCTGGGTCTGGCCGGCAGCGCCCGCAACCTGCCGGATGGCCGCGTCGAGGTCATCGCGCACGGGCCGGTCGCGGCGCTGGACGAGCTGCACGCGTCGCTGGTTCGCGGGCCTGCGCTGGGTCGGGTCGACCTCATCACGCCGCAGACCCTGCCGCATGACGGCCAGGCCCGCGGTTTCGCGCTCGGCTGAACCCGCCGCGCCACGCGCTTCATCGACGGGCCGCGGCCGCGCGAGTAGCCTCGGCGGTCCCAGTGCCAGCAACGGAGGCCCCATGGCCCGCGCCCCCTTCAATCGAGCCGATCGGGTCAGCGCCCTGCTGCGCCGCGAACTGGCGATGCTGGTACACGGTGATGTCCGCGATCGCGCAGTGCCGGAGATGAGCGTCTCCGACGTCGAGGTCACCCGCGATCTGGCGCAGGCGACGATCTACGTCACCGCGCTGCACAGCGAGGAAGCCCCGCTCGGCGTCAAGCTGCTCAACGAGAACGCCCGCGACTACCGGCAGAAGCTGTCGAAGATGCTGACCCTGCGGTCGGTGCCGGTGCTGCATTTCAAGTACGACGACTCGGTGGACCGCGGCGACCGCATCGAAGCGCTGCTGCGCCAGCTCTGAGGATTGCTCGGAAGCCCCGACGCGGAGTTGGAGCGTCCCTGTCCGGATCAGCCGAGGCTTTCAGAGGCTCAGACAGCGCTGATCCGGCCGTCCCAGCCGGCGATCCAGCCGGGTAGCGCCGCGGCCGGCATCGCCCGTGCGATGCCCCAGCCCTGCGCCCGCCGACAGCCCAGCGCCAGCAGCGCGTCGCCCTGGGCCGCGAGCTCGACACCCTCGGCGATCACGTCGATGCCGAAGGCGCGGCTCAAGCCGACGATGCCCTCGACGATCGCCCGGTCGCCCGGGTCGGCGAGCATGTCCTGCACGAAGCTGCGGTCGATCTTCAGCTCGGCCAGCGGCAGATCCTTCAGATAGCGCAGTGACGACCAGCCGGTGCCGAAGTCGTCGAGCGCGAAGTCGACGCCGAGCGCGTTGCAACGCTGGATCACCTGTGCGGCCTGCTCCAGGTCCTGCAACATCGAGCTTTCGAGGATTTCCAGCAGCAGACGGCCAGCCGGCAGCGGCGCCTCGGCCAGCCGTCGCGCCAGCACCGCCGGGAAGTCGCCGTGCTGCAGCTGCTGGGCCGACAGATTGACGCTGAGCCGGAGGTCCAGTCCGGCCGCCCGCCAGACGGCAGCATCGGCCAGCGCCCGGGCCAGCACCCACTCGCCCAGCTGCAGGCCGAGCTCGTCACCCTCCAGCATCGGCAGGAACTCGGCCGGATACAGCCGGCCGCGCACCGGGTGCTGCCAGCGCACCAGCGCCTCGACGCCGTCGACCGTGCCGAGGCCGAGGTCGACGGTGGGCTGGTACTCCAGCAGCAACTGGCCAGTCCCGATCCCGTCGCGCAGATCGGCCAGCAGCTGGGCGCGTTCGCGATGACGGGATTCGAGGCCGGCGTCGAAATGGCAGAGCTGCCGACGGCCGGCGCGCTTGGCGCCGTACATGGCCTGGTCTGCCTGACGCAGCAGCTGCTCGGCATCCAGTTCGGCGTCCTGCGGATACAGCGTCACGCCGATGCTGGCCGATAGCGGCAGCTCCAGCGTGCCGAGCTGGATCGGCCGGCACAGGGTCTGCTGCAGTCGGTCGAGCAGCGGTTGCAGCGGCGCCGACTCGGTCAGATCGCCGAGGATCACGACGAACTCGTCGCCACCGATCCGGGCCACGGTGTCGCTCTCGCGCAGGGACTCGCGCATCCGCTGGCCGACTTCGGCCAGCACGCGGTCCCCGGTGTCGTGGTCATGGCTGTCGTTGACCGCCTTGAAGCTGTCGAGGTCGATGTAGAGCAGGGCCAGCTGACTGCCGCGCCGGCGGGTCTGTGCCATCGCCTGCCGCAGCCGGTCGACCAGCAGCACGCGGTTCGGCAAGCCGGTCAGCACATCGAAATGGGCGATCCGTTCGAGATGCTGCTGGTAATCCTTGCGCTCGGTGATGTCCGAGCACAGGCCGACGTAGTTGGCGACCCGGCCGTCGGCCCCCGCCACGGCGCTGACGGTCAGCGCCTGCGCATATTCGCGACCGTCGCTGCGCTGGTTCCAGACCTCGCCGCTCCAGTGACCCTGCGCCTTCAGCGCCGCCCACATCGCCGCATAGGCCGCCGAATCCTGTCGCTCCGCCCGCAGGAAGCGCGGACTCCGGCCGATCAGCACCTCACGCGGATAGCCGGTCATCCGGCAGTAGGCCTCGTTGACCTCGACGATCCGGGCCTGCGGATCGGTGATCAGGATGCCTTCGTGGCTGTGGCTGAACACGCTGGCGGTCAGCCGCTGGCGGGCCTCGGCGGCCTTCAGCTCGCGCAGGTCGAGGTCGATGCAGAACAGCTCGTACTCGCCGGTGGCGTTCTGCTGCAGCACATGGCTGGAATACACCGGCCTGGGCGATCCGTCCTTGTGGATCAGCACCAGCTCGGCCGAGGGAATCGCCGGACCGCCGGCGATCCAGTTCCGGATGCCCTCGCGGACCTCCGCCCGCATCGGCGGCGGAATGATCAGTTCCAGCAGCGAGCGGCCATGCGCCTCGCGGGCGCTCCAGCCGTAGAGCTGCTCGCTGCCGACATTCCAGAAGCGCACCCGGAGGTCCGCGCCATAGCCCTGCACGGCAATGCCGGGCACGTTCTCCAGCAGTTGCCGGAAGCGCTGTTCGCTGGCGCGCAGCCGGGCGTCGGCCTGGCGGCGGGCGGTAATGTCGCGGGCATAGCCGGCGGTACCGAGTACGCGACCATCGACGCCCAGTACCGGCGCCTTGAAGGTTTCGTGCCAGCGTGGTCGGCCGTGGTCGAGGATCTGCTCTTCGACGGTCAGCGGCGCCAGCTTTTCCATCACCCGCTGGTCGTCGGCGCGGTACTTCTCGGCGACCTCGATGGGGAACAGATCCAGATCGGTCCGCCCGATCACCGCGCCGTTGGTGCGATGACCGCAGGACTTGAGCATCGCGCGGTTGACCGCGAGGAAGCGGCCGTCGGTGTCCTTCAGCCAGGCCAGCCCCGGCAGGTTCTCGATGATCGCCCGCAGATAGGCCTCGCTCTGCTTGAGCTCGGCCTCGGCGCGCTTGCGCAGGCTGATGTCCTGATGCGTCCCCGAGACCAGCAGTGGCCGCAGATCGGGCGTCCAGTCGGCCACCCGACCGCGCGCCAGCACCCACAGCCAGTGGCCGTCGCGATGCCGCATCCGCATCTCGCAGACATAGAAACGCTGCTGACCGGCGTAATGCCGCGACAGCTGCTCCAGCGCCAGCGGCAGATCCTCCGGGTGGACACGCTGCTCCCAGGTGCCGACGCTGGTCGGCGACAACTCCGCCAGCGTGTGACCCAGCATGCCGGCCCAGCGTTCGTTGTAGCGGGCCGCGCGGGTCCTGAGATTCCACTCCCAGGTACCGGCATGGGTGCCCTCGATGATGTCTTCCAGCCGCTGACGACCCTCCTTCAGCGCCTGCTCCAGCCCCCGTCGCTGCCGGGCCGCCGCCAGCATCTGCGCGAACACCCGCAGCAACATCACTTCATGCTCTCCGAAGCGATGACGGATGCGGACCCAGTCGAAGCCGACGAAGCCGACACAGCCGCCGTCTAGCAGCATCGGCACGGTCAGCAGGCTGAGAATCTGCTGCGGTTCGAGGATCGCGCGGGTGCCGGCCTCCGGGTGCAGCGCCACGTCCGGGATCACCACCGCCTCGCCGCGCTGATGGGTGGCGAGCCACTCGGGCAGCTCGGCGAGCGGCACCGCCTGCAGGGCGTCGAGCTGCGGTTCGATCCCGTCACGACACCACTCGTGGGTGTTGGTGCAGATGCCACGATCGTGGTGATAGTCGAAGACGTACGCGCGATCGGCCTCGACCGCCAGTCCGAGCGTGGACAGCGCCCGGGCGATCGCGGCACCGAAATCCGAGGCCCCCGGGTCGACGAAGCTGCCCGCCAGCTGCGCGACGATGCTGCCGAGCTGCGCCTCGAGCCGGAGTGCCTGCAGGACTTGCGGGCAGCCGGCCGATGGCAGCACCAGCAGGGCCACGCAACCCGCATCGACCGGCCACAGCTCGATGCGCTCGGGCTCACCGTCGGCGAGTGTCCGCCAGCTGCCGCGCACCGGTGCCTGGGCCAGCAGCGCCGCCCGCGCTCGCGCCGTGACCCAGGCCAGCGCCGGTCCTTCCGGATGGGCGCCGATCGTGGCATCGGCGAAGCCCGGCCAGCCGGCCAGTGCCGGATTGGCGACCAACAGCCGCAGCCCGTCACCCTCGGCCAGCTCCGGGTCCAGCCCCAGCAGGGCAAAGGGCAGCCCGGACGCCGCCAGCAGCCGTCCGCCCGCATCCCGGCTGGATCCGGGGGACACGGCGATCGAGGGCATGGGGGCGTTCACGGAGAGCATTGCGACAGGGTCCGGCAGGGCTTCGCGCCCGACGACGGATGCGGCGGGTCTCCGGCAATCTTCCTACAAAGCCGACCTCCACGCGGCTCCGCGACCGCGCGCCGCAGCTGCGCCCCCTCGCCGGCGTATCGGTTAGCCTTGAAGATTCACCGACCGCGTTCGGCCGGCAACCGGAGGGACACGCACGATGTGGGACCTGACCGCCTTCATGCAGCTGCTGGCCAAGCACAAGGGCTCGGACATGTTCCTGAGCGCCGGGGCGCCGCCCTCGTTGAAGATCGAGGGCAATACCGTCCATGTCGGCGAGCAGACGCTGACCCCGGACCAGACCCGGGCGATGGCCTACTCGATCATGAGCGACAAGCAGCAGAAAGAGTTCGAGGCGATCATGGAGATGAACCTCGCCGTCGGGCTTCCCGATGTCGGTCGCTTCCGTGTCAACGTCTACCGGCAGCGCGGCAACATCGCCATCGTGGTGCGCTACATCAGCACCGACATCCCGCCGCTGGAAAAGCTCAACCTGCCGGAAAAACTGAAAGAAATCATCATGGTGCCGCGCGGACTGGTGTTGGTGGTCGGCAGCACCGGCTCCGGCAAGTCCACCGCGCTGGCTTCGATGATCGACTTCCGCAACATCAACAGGACCGGCCACATCCTCACCATCGAGGAGCCGATCGAATTCCTGCACAAGCACAAGAAGTCGATCGTCGACCAGCGCGAGGTCGGCATCGACACGATTTCCTACGAGAACGCCCTGAAGAACGCGATGCGCGAAGCGCCGGACGTGATCCTGATCGGCGAGATTCGCGACCGCGAGACCATGCACCACGCCATCGCCTATGCCGAGACCGGGCATCTGTGCCTGGCTACGCTGCACGCCAACAACGCCAACCAGACGCTGGACCGCATCCTCAATTTCTTCCCGGAAAGCGCCCGTCATCAGCTGCTGATCGACCTGTCGCTGAACCTGCAGGCGGTGCTGTCGCTGCGGCTGATCAAGAGCACCGACGGCAAGCGGGTACCCGCCGTCGAACTGCTGCTGAAAACGCCCTACGTCGCCGACCTGATCGAGAAAGGCGAAATCGACCAGATCCGCGAGGCCATGAAGCAGGGTCTCAACCAGGGCATGCTGACCTTCGACGAATCGCTGTACCAGCTCTACATCGCTGGCCGAATCACCCTGAACGATGCGCTCGAAAACGCCAACTCGCGCACCGACCTGGCGCTGCGCATCCGCCTCAACCAGCCGACGTCCGACTTCGGCGACATGAGCCTGCAGCAGATCTGAGGCGGCCGGTTCCGCAAGGCCGACACGACGACGGCGCCCCGGAGGGCGCCGCGTCGCTTTCGGACCCGGCCCGAAGGCCGGGACCCCGATGACTCAATACACGTCCTGGACGGTGTTGTGGATGTTGAACTTGCCGGTCGGGGTGACGATGTCCGGGCCCTTGATGACGTGCTTGAGCTTCAGGGTCCGGTCGTCGATCACGACGATGGCGCTTTCTTCCTTCTGCCCGCTCCAGACCGAGAACCAGACCTCGTTGCCGTCCTTGTTGAATTCGGGCTGGACGACCCGCTTGGGGCCCGGGCCCAGCTTCGCCCATTCGGCGATCGGCAGGACCGTGTAGCCGGCGGCGAGGTTCGTGACATCGAAGACCGCAACGCTCTGACTGATTTTCGGATCCGGGTTCAGCGCGGTGTCGACGTACAGATGCTTCGAGCTCGGATGGGTCTTGACGAACAGCGAGCCGCCGCCCTGACCTTTCAGCACCTGCACCGCCTTCCACGCCTGTGCCGGGTGGCCCGTCGGATCGGTGCCGATCAGCGTGATCTCCTCGCTGCCCAGCGCCGAGGTCGCCCAGACCGGGCCGAACTCCGGATGGGTGAAGTTGGCGCCGCGACCGGGGTGCGGGATCTTGGTGGCGTCGACCAAGCTGACCATCCGCCGCTCCTGCGAGTCGACCACCGCGATCTTGTTCGACTGGTTGGCGGCCGTCAGGAAGTAGCGCTTGGTCACGTCCCAGCCGCCGTCATGCAGGAAGCGGGCGGCGTTGAGCGTGGTGATCTGCAGGTTCTCGAGGTCGGCGTAGTTGACCAGCAGGATCCGGCCGGTCTCCTTGACGTTGACGATGAACTCGGGGTGCTTGTGGCTGGCGACGATCGCCGCCACGCGCGGTTCCGGGTGGTACTCCTGCGTGTCCACCGTGGTGCCGCGGGTCGAGACGATCTTCAGCGGTTCCAGCGTGTCGCCGTCCATGATCACGAATTGCGGCGGCCAGTAGCTGCCGGCGATCGCGTATTTGTCCTCGTAGCCCTTGTACTTGCTGGTCTCGACCGAGCGCGCTTCCAGGCCGACCTTCAGCGTGGCGACGATGGCCGGCGGGTTCATCCACAGGTCGATCAGGTCGGTTTTCGCATCGCGACCGATCACGTAGACATAGCGGCCGGAGTGCGAGACACGCGAGATGTGCACCGCGTAGCCGGTCGGCAGGATGCTGACGATCTCCTTGGTGTCGCCGTCGATGATCGCGACCTTGCCGGCATCGCGCAGCGTCACCGAGAAGAAGTTCTGGATGTTGCGCTGGTGCATGGGCTGGGTCGGCCGCTGCTCGACCGGCACGTGGACCTTCCAGGTCTCGCGCATCTCCTTCATGCCGAACTCGGGCGGATTCGGCGGCTCGTGCTGCAGGAAGCGGGCCATGATGTTGACCTCTTCCTTGGTCAACTCGCCCGAACTGCCCCAGTTCGGCATGCCGGCCGGCGAACCGAAATTGATCAGCGCCTCCAGATAGGCGGTGCCCTTGGCCCGCGTCAGATCCGGGGTCAGCGGCTTGCCGGTGGCGCCCTTGCGCAGCACGCCGTGGCAGCCGGCGCAACGCTCGAAGAAGATCTGCGTGGCCCGCGCGAATTCCGGCTTGCTCATCGGCGGCGCATCGGGACTGGTGACCATCTCGACACCCTCCGACGGGATCGCCGAGGGCGCGCCCTGATACTTCATCACGCCCTCCTTGCTGCCCGGATGGCGCTCGCCCTGGGCGAGGTCGGTGGACACGCCGGCCGCACCGCGCAGCTTCGCGACCCGCTCGGCGCTCACCGTCACCGGCGTGTTGCCCCAGCTGTGGGTGACGTAGCTCATGATCGCCGCGATGTCGCCATCGGTGATGTGACTCTGGCCCGGCATCACCGCGTTGTACTTCTGGCCGTTGACGGTGATCTCGCCGTCCTTGCCCTTCAGCACGATCTGGATCGCGCGGTCGAGGTCGGCGTTGAGGTAGTCGGAGGCCGCGAGCGGCGGGAAGGCGCCCGGCAGGCCGGCGCCGGCTTCGCCGTGGCAGGCCGCGCAGTTGGCGAGGTACGCGGCCTTGCCGACGTCCAGGCCCTGCTTGGGCAGGCGTTCGTTGACGGTATCGCTGGCCTGCGCCAGTCCGCTGACCAGCGCGAACGCCGCGAGGCCGATCCTTCGGGAATACATCTGCTCCACCTTTGCGTCGACTGACGCCTTGTCCGGACGGCACCAGTCTGAGTAGCCGCGATCGGCCTCGCCTTGACCTGGATCAAGGGCGCGTGGAGGCCACCGCCCTAGGCTGGACCCGTGTTCCGAACCGAGGTCTGCCCTCATGCGTCCACTGCTGCGCTCCCGACTGATCGCGCTGGCCCTGCTCGGCGCGGGCCTTCCTGTCGCCGCCAGCGAGATCGATCCGACCCGTCTGGACGAGATGGTGGTCATCGCCACGCGGCGCGCGCAGCCACGCGAGGACGTGGCCGGCAGCGTCTCGGCGATCGGCCGCGGCGAGATCGAGCGGCTGCAGGCGCAGGATCTGCGCGACGTGGTCCGCGACGAGCCGGGCGTGGCCTTCGTCAGCGACCCGGGCCGCTTCGGGCTGGACGGCTTCAGCATCCGCGGCCTGCAGGGCAACCGCGTTGCGGTCGAGGTCGACGGCGTGCCGATGCCGGCCGGCTTCGCGGTCGGCAGCTTCTCCAACGCCGGCCGCGACCAGCTGGCGCCAGAGCTGATCGGCCGCATGGAAATCCTGCGCGGTCCGGCCAGTGCGCTGTATGGCAGCGACGCGCTGGGCGGCATCGTCGCGATCCGCACCGTCGCGCCGGGGGACCTGTTGCGCGGCGCCGGCAGCTACTTCGGCTCGCGGCTGGGCTACAGCGGTGCCGATCAGGGCCGACGCGCCGGACTGGTCAGTGCCTGGCAGAGCGAGCAGAGCGGCGCGCTGCTGTCAGTGCAACAGCGGCGCGGGCAGGAGACCGAAAACCGTCCGCGGCCCGGCGGACTGGCCGCCAATCCGGCCGAGACCGACACGCAAAGCGCGCTGGCCAAGCTGCATCGCGACCTCGGGCCGCTGCGCCTCGGGCTGACGCTGGAGCATTACGCCGGCGAGCGCGACACCGAGGTGCGCTCGCTGGTCGGTGGCCCCGGCCAGTACGCCTCCACCGAGGCGCTGAGCGGCTTCGACGTCGAACGCCGACAGCGCGCGCTGGTCGACGTCGACTGGTCGGCACCGCTCGCCGGCGTCGACGCACTGAGCGTGAAGCTCTACGGCCAGCACAGCGAGGTCCGCCAGGACACCGAGCAGCAGCGCCGCGCCGCCCCGCCGGCCGCGCGCTTCCCGACCCTGCGCGAGCGCCGCTTCGCCCTGGATCAGGAGCAGCTCGGCATCGAAGCCCAGGCGCAGGGCCAGTGGCAGACCGACTCTCTGGACGTCGGCTGGAGTTTCGGCATCGAAGCGATGCGCACCTCGGTCCGCGAGTGGCGCGACGGGCTGGAGACCAACCTGACGACCGGCGCGACCACCAACGTGATCCTCGGCGAGCGCCTCCCGGTGCGCGACTTCCCGGACAGCCGGCTCGACAGCCTCGGCGCGTGGCTGGGCGCCGAGGTCCGCCTCGGTGACAGCGACTGGTCGCTGCTGCCGGCGCTGCGTCATGACCGGAGCCGCGTCGATGCCTCGGCCGATGCGCTGTGGCGGGAGGATTACCCGAATCGTCCGGTGGTCGACGTCGACGCCAGCCAGCTGACCCCGCGACTCGGCCTGCGCTACGCGCCGACCGCGAGTGATCGCGTCTATCTGGCCTGGACCGAGGGCTTCCGCGCACCGCCATTTTCCGACGTCAACATCGCCCTGACCCTGACCAGCTTCAACTACCTCGTGCTGCCGAACCCGGACCTGAGACCCGAGCGCAGTCGCGGCTTGGAACTCGGCTGGAACCACGACGCGCCGATGGGCTGGTGGCGCGTCGCCGCCTTCCATAACGCCTACCGCGACCTGATCGAGAGCCGCGTCAACCTGGGCGTCAACGCCGACGGCGCCACCGTATTCCAGTCAGTCAACCGCGCCCGCGCCCGGGTTCGCGGCATCGAGGCCGCCGGCGCGCTGAAGCTCGATGGCATCAGCCCGCTGTGGCACGGCTACACGCTGCACGCCGCCGCCGCGCTCACCCGCGGCAGCGACACGGTCCGCGAGCAGCCGCTCAACACCGTGCAGCCGGATCGGCTGGTGCTGGGCCTCGGCCGCGAGGCGCAGGGCCACTGGCCGACGTGGCGGCTGACCGGCCGTTTCACCGCGCCGATGCGCCGCGTCGATCGCAGCAGCGCCGATCTGTTTGCGCCGCCGGGCAGCGCGGTCTACGACCTGTCGCTGCGCCAGCCGCTCCGCAACGGCTTCGTGCTGGACGCAACGATCCACAACCTCGGCAACCGCCGCTACTGGGACTGGGCCGCGCTGCGCGGCGTGCTGCAGACCGGCACGCCCGCACCGGACTTCTACACCGCCCCCGGCCGGCACCTGGTGCTGACCCTGTCGGCCGGCTGGTGAGGCCACCATGTGGGCCGTCGACTCGGTACACGTCTATCTGGTGATCGTCGGCCTGCACGTGCTCGGCGCCACCGTCTGGACCGGCGGCCACCTCGTGCTGGCGCTGGCCATCCTGCCCGGCGCGCTCAAGGCTCGCGATCCGGCGCGGTTACTCGCCTTCGAGCAGCGCTACGCGCGCGTCGGCCTGCCGGCGCTGCTGCTGCAAGTCGCCACCGGCCTGTGGCTGGCCCTGCAGCGTGCCCCCGACTGGGCCGGCTGGCTGACGCCCGACAGCACCGCCGAACGCGCGGTGACGCTGAAGCTCGCCACCCTGCTCGCCACCGTCACGCTGGCCGCGTCGGCGCGCTTCTTCGTGCTGCCTGGCCTCACGGTGCGTCGTCTGCCGCTGATGGCCGCGCACATCGTGGCCGTCACCGTGCTGTCGGTGGTCTTCGTGGTGCTGGGCGTGACCTTCCGGCGCGGCGGGATCTGAGAGTGGCCCATGGATCCCCGCGTTCGCGGGGATGACGGGCTTCGGAGGACAGATCGACGTCCGCCCATGCTCGGCAGAACACAACTCCGACGTCATTCCCGCAGCACCATCGTCGTTCCCGTACGGGAATCCAGCACGACAGGTGATGCCAGCCATGGATCCCCGCTTTCGCGGGGATGACGGGCTTCGGAGGACGGCAGAGTCATCGCTACGCACGAATCGGTTCCGTCATTCCCGCGAAAGCGGGAATCCACTGCCGCGGCGGCCGATCTCAAGGCACCGCAATTTCCGACCAAAGCTCGCGCCATTGCGGATTCACATGCTCGATCAGCTCGATCTTCCAGGCGCGATTCCACTTCTCGAGCTGCTTTTCGCGGGTGATCGCTGCCGTCATGTCGAGGTGCTGCTCGTAGTACACCAGCCTGTGGACCTGATACTTGTTCGTGAAGCCCTCGACAGCGTCGTTGCGGTGTTCCCAGACCCGCTTGACGAGGTCACTGGTCACGCCGATGTACAGGGTTCCGTGGCGTTGGCTGGCGAGGATGTAGACCGAGGGGTGTTTCACGGGACGGACAAGCTGTGAGCATCCCGGAGGAAGATACCTGCCGCACGTCTCGCCGGATGAGACTGACGCGCTCAGCCGCGCGGGCGTCGCACCGGCAGCAGGTGGCCCACCTGGATCAGCTGCGTCGTCAACTGCTGCACGGCGTGGTCGAGGCCGGGGTCGGGATAGAGCTGGCGGGCATCGTCCAGCGCGATTCTGGCGCGGTCGAGCAGGCGCAGATAGCGCTTGAGCCTCGCAGTGCCGGTGAGCGGTCGGCTGTGCGGGTGCATGGCAACCTCCTCGGATCCGGGCGCTTCAGAGCAGGCCCCACCAGCGCAACCAGCCGAGCGGGTGGTGGGCGCGGGCGATGCCGTACATGGCGGCGACGGTGGCGAGCGCGGCCAGTGTCCACGCCAGCCGCGGGCCGAAGGTCTGCGTCGGCTTCAGCGCCTGCGTGCCGAAGCCGACGTAGACCACGAGCAGCAGCAGCTTGAGGCCGAGCCAGCTGTGGACGACAGGGTCCAGTTTCAGCGTGGTCCACAGCATCAGCGCGAAGGTCAGCAGAAAGGTGTCGATGGTCCAGCTGCTGATCCGCAGGGCCAGATGCCGGGACAGCGCGGCGCGGCCGGACAGGGCGAGACCGGCGCGCGCCGCGAACAGTGTGATGCTGGCCAGCACCGCCCCGACGTGCAGGGCCTTGAGCTCGAGGTAGTAGGCGATCACGGCGGCGGCTCCGATCGGATGGGGTCCTTCGCGAACGGCGACGGCCGCCGGGATGGGCGGCCGTCGCGGCTTCAGGCGCAGCGGTGGGCCGCGGGTTTCATCGCGGGGCCTTCAGCGCCTCGGCATCGGTGCCGACCGCGGCCGGACGGACCGGATTCGGCGCCAGCCACAGCCGGGCAACGAACAGCGCGATCATCACGCCGCCGGCGGCGAAGATCGTGTCTCCCGGAACGCGCAGCCAGACCAGCGTCTCGATCAGCGGGCTGCCCATGAACTCGGCCGAGCGGGCGTACCAGTAGCCGTGGTCGATCGCGGCGGCCACCTGCAGCACGCCCATCGGCAGCAGACACAGCAGCGCCATGCCGGCCAGTCCGACGTTGAGCATCCAGAAGCCGCGCGCCAGCAGCGGCGAATCCCAGGACCGCTGCGGCTTCATCAGACGCAGGCAGAACAGCATCAAGCCGATGCCGAGCATCCCGTACACGCCGAACAGTGCGGTGTGGCCATGCAGCGGTGTCAGGTTCAAGCCCTGCATGTAGTACAGCGCCAGCGGCGGGTTGATCAGAAAGCCGAACAGGCCGGCGCCGACCAGATTCCAGAAGGCGACCGCGACGAAGAACAGGATCGGCCAGCGGTAGCGGGTCATCCACGGGCTGGCGTCGGCGCGGCGATACGTCTCCCAGGCCTCGAAGCCGATCAGCGCCAGCGGCACCACTTCCAGCGCCGAGAAGGAGGCGCCGATCGCGATCACCGCGGTCGGGGTGCCGGCGAAGTACCAGTGGTGGGCGGTGCCGAGCACGCCGCCGGTCAGGAAGATCACCGTGGCGAACAGCACCGCGGCGGTGGCCGAGCGGCCGCGGACCAGGCCGAGCTTGACGAACAGGAAGGCCATGATCGCGGTGGCGAAGACCTCGAAGAAGCCCTCCACCCAGAGGTGCACCACCCACCAGCGCCAGTACTCGACCATCGAGATATGCGTATGGCGGCCCCACATCAGCCCGGCGCCGTAGAACAGGCCGATGGCGATGGTGGAGAGAAACAGCAGCGCCACGATCGAGCGGGTCTCGTCACGGCGCTGCAAGGCCGGCCACAGTGCGCGGCCCATCAGGCCCAGCCACAGCATCAGACCGACGAACAGGAAAAGCTGCCAGAAGCGGCCGATGTCGACGTATTCCCAGCCCTGGTGGCCGAACCAGAAGTTGTGGTCCAGATCCATCTGCTGCATCACCGCGAACCACTGGCCGGTAAAGGCGCCGACCACGATCAGCAGCAGACAGCCGAACAGGAAGTTGACGCCGGCACGCTGGAACTTCGGTTCACTGCCGCCGATGGCCGGGGCGATGAACAGGCCGGTGGCCAGCCACGCCGTCGCGATCCACAGCACGCCCAGCTGGGTGTGCCAGGAACGGGTCAGCGAGTAAGGGATCAAGTCGGCGATCGGGATGCCGTACAGCGTCTGGCCCTCGACCTGATAGTGCGCGGTGATTGCGCCCAGCCCGATCTGCGCCAGAAACAGCGCCATCACCACCCAGAAGTACTTGGCGGTGGCCTTCATCGACGGCGTCAGCACCAGCCCCAGCAGCGGATCGGAGGTGGGCGGCGCCAGTGCTTCGGCTTGCTTCTGGGCGGCGTGATGCCAGACCAGCGCGGCGATGCCGGCGATCAGGAACAGCACCGAGAACACCGACCACAGGAAGATGCCCGCCGTCGGCTGATTGCCGACCAGCGGCTCGCTCGGCCAGTTGCTGGTGTAGGTGATCGCCTGACCGGGCCGTTCGGTGGTCGCCGCCCACGCGGCCCAGTGGATGAAGGCACCCAGCGCGCGGAGTCGCTCGGCATCCTTTACCGTGCCTTCCTTCATCGCGTAATGCTCGCGCAATTCCGCGAGCTCGGGATCAGTCCCGAACAGCGACACATAGTGCGCGGCGACTTCGCGGACCGCGGCGACGCGCTCGGCGCTCAGCGTCACCCGATCGGTCGCCGGGTCATACGTGTTGCGACGCATCTCGGTCTTCAGCCGCTCGCGCAGGCTGGCCTGACGCTCCACCGGCAGCGCCGCGAAGTCGGCCGCACCCTCGGCCCGCGCCCAACCCTCCAGCACCGCAACGGCCTCGCGATGCAGCCAGTCGGCCGACCAGTCCGGCGCGACGTAGGCGCCGTGACCCCAGATCGAACCCAGCTGCATGCCGCCGATCGACTGCCAGACCTCGCGGCCGGTCTGGTGGTCCTCGCGGGTGTACAGCACCGTCCCGTCCGGACCGACAAAGGCCGCCGGCACCGGCGGCTTCTCCCGATAGATCTCGCTGCCCAGCCACAGCAGCACACTGAAACTGGCAACGAGCAAGGCCGCGAGCCCGAGCCAGAGCTTTCGGGTGTTTTCCATGACACACCTCCCGGAGGTTTTCTCGAAAACCTCGGGTTTCGAGGTTTTGCAGGTGTGTGCATGCTGGGCGCCAGCCTCGGCGGCCGCCCTGACCTGGATCAGGTCGGCAGCGGGTTGTTGCCCCCGCCGATCGGGCCGCTTCGATCAGCTCGATGTCCTTCTTCAACAGCTCGTTGACCAGCTGCCCCACCTCGATACCGCGCGTTCGACGACGGCTGATCGCTCATGCGCGCACGCTCCGCTCCTCAACGCCCCGGCGGCAGCATGTGCCGCGCAAGATGGCGGAGCTGCTCGGCATTGATGAGGTGGATGTCGCGTCGATCGGTCTCGACCAGATCCTGCTCGGCGAAGCGGCGCAGGATCCGGCTGACCGTTTCCGGGGCGAGGCGCAGGTAGTTGGCAATGTCGGTGCGGGTCATCGGCAGACGGAACTGTCGCGCCGACATGCCCATCGCCGCGTAGCGCGCACCGAGCCCGACCAGGAAGGCAGCCAGCCGCTCGTCGGCGGAGTGGTCGCCGGCGAGGATCGCGGTCTGGCCCAGGTGCTGGCTCATCCGCCGCAGCAGTTCCTGCTGGATACCGGGCAAGCGCCGCGCCAGTGTGGTCATCGCCGGGAAGGAAAATCGGCACAGCGTGGTGGTGTCGAGCGTGATGGCGAGGCACGGATAGCGACCCGGCCAGATCGCCTCGAAGCCGACCAGCTCGCCGGGCAGATAGAAACCCTGCACCTGCTCGCGGCCCTGATCGTCGATCACCGAGGTCTTGATCGCCCCGGCGCGCACCGCGTAGATCGCGTTGAAAGGATCGCCCGACGCGAATACCCGGTGTCCGGCCGGCCACGGGCCGACGTGCTCGATCAGGCAGTGCAGCTCGTGCAGGGACGGCTTGTCGTAGCCCTCGGTCAGACAGACCGGCGCAAAGGCGCAGGTCCGGCAGAAATGCAGCTGGTCCCCATCGTCGGAGGGCGGGAACACCGGCATGGAGGGCGGGCGATGCGGCATGGCGATCGCTGAAGTCGCGGGAGCCGGAGCATAGCGCGGCGTTCAGCCACGCTTTGCAAGGCGACATTCGTGACAACCGGCAGATCGACCGCCGCGCGAACGGTCCGGCGCGCGCGTGAGCGATCCTCCCGAGGTCACAGATCCGGCACGCCGCGCACCGCTGCGCGGAACCGCTGGTTCAGGGCCTCGCGCAGCGCGGGGCCGCCAAGCAGATCGGGGCGACCGATGCCGGCGAACTGCGACTGGTGACGGTCCAGTTCGGCGGCAATGAAGGCATTGATCGACGGGATCGGGTCGCCGGTACCGAGTTCGCCGGTCTGCCGCTTGCGCTGCAGCAGCGCGGCGATGTCCGGGCGCAGCCCGGGCGGGGCGACCGCGTCGACCAGATCCCCGAAACGCACCGGCGGCGGCCCGAGGCCGGCTTCGAGATAGCGGATCGCCAGCAGCGGGCGCAGCACGTAGAAGTACTTCTTCAGCCGCACCTGCGCGCCGTCGAGGTATTCGCGGGCATTGCGGCGGGCCATGTGGCTGTAGTGGTAGCAGAGCGCCAGCGGATTGGTGGCTTCGGGCGCCAGCGCGCGCAGCCCGGCGGCGAAGTCGCCGTGCTCGCGGTAGCGGATTGGTCCGAGCAGCCATTCCAGCAACGCGCCGTTGCTGCGGGTGTACAGATACAGCGCCTTGCGGATGTCCCAGCCGCTGCAGTCGATGTCGTCGACGATCGGATACTCGATGACATCGCGGCGGTATTCGATGTCGAAGCTCAGGTACCAGTCGGCCGGACGCACGTAGAGAAAGCGGACGTCGTAATCCGAATCGGGCGAGGCGAAACCCCAGGCGCGGCTGCCGGATTCGACGGCGTAGAGGATCCGCACACCGTGTTCGACCTCCGCCGCGGCGAGGCGACGGAGGATTTCGGCGCGGATGGCGGGGTCGATCGGGTCGGTGTCGAGGGTCTGCATGGTCGAAGCATCGTCGCGCCGAGGTGGGCCGACAAGCGCGCCGGAGCAGGCTTCGCCAGTACCGCGTCCGGCGACATAGACTCCACCGACTGCGTGGAGGACCTCATGGCCTGTGCCCCCGACCTGCTGGTCGAGCTGGAACTGTTCGAGCATCTCAGCGACGAGGAACGCGTCCGGCTGGCCCAATTCATCGGTGGCCGCGAACTTGGCGCCGGCGTCGAGCTGTTTCGCGCCGGTGAACCGGGCGCGTCGATGTATGTGGTCCGGCGTGGCGAAATCGAGCTCTACATCAAGGACCATGCCGGGCAGAAGATCGTGCTGGCCACCGCCGGCCAGGGCCAGATATTCGGCGAAATGGCGCTGCTCGATCACGGTCCGCGCACCGCCACGGCGCGCGCCGTGGGCGATTGCCAGCTGCTGGAACTGGATCGGGAAAGCCTGCTGCAACTGTTCCAGACCAGCCCGAGGGCCGCATTGAGTCTGCTCGCAGCGATGACCCACATGACCCGCAAGGCCGACGAGCTGCTGCGCTCGCGGGTGTCGCGCAACGCCAACGTCGAAGCCACCGAGAACCTCACACTGTTCCAGCGCGCCTCCGACGCGATCAGCGCCTTCAGCGGGAGCTTCGCCTTCCTGCTGCTCAACGCGAGCTGGTTCGCGGTCTGGATCGGCCTGAACACGCTGCCGCTGGGCATCAAGCCCTTCGACCCCTACCCCTTCGGCCTGCTGACCATGATCGTTTCGCTGGAGGCGATTTTCCTGTCGTGCTTCGTGCTGATCAGCCAGACCCGGCAGAGCGAGAAGGACCGGGTCCGCTCCGATATCGAGTACGAGGTCAACGTCAAGGCCGAACTCGAAGTCGCGCACCTGCACGAGAAGACCGACCAGATCTACACGCACATGCTGGAGCGCTTTGCCCACCTGGAAAAGCAACTGCACCGCTCGCCTCCGCGTGGCTGATCGACACCGCGGAGATCCCGCGGAGACGCCGTGACGCCGGACGCCAGGTCCACGGCTGGCATCACGCCCTGTCGTGGTGGATTCCCGCGTTCGCGGGAATGACGGTGGGGAACGGCGAACCGCGCAAGCCCCGGCGGATCACGTCGATGCGGCGCCGCTGTCACCAGCCCCGTAGCCGGTCCGTCCCGGACGGCCTCGATCCGGCCGCCGTACACTGCCGGGATGCAACCGACCCCCGTCGTCTACACCCTGGTCGCGATCACGATCGCGATGTTCCTGGCCCAGCAGCTCTTCGAGCCGACGCTGACGATCTGGCTGGCGCTGTGGCCGGTGGGCAACCATCCGGTGCCCGGTCCGGACGGCAGTCCGGTGACGCTGGGCTTTCTGCCGTGGCAGTTGCTGAGCTACGGCTTCCTGCACGGCGGGCTGTTCCACCTGGCCTTCAACCTGTTCGGGCTGTACAGCTTCGGCGGTACGCTGGAGCGCTATCTGGGTTCGGCGGCATTTCTGCGGCTGTATCTGTACTGCATCGTCGGCGCCGGGCTGGCACAGCTGGCGGTCGCGACCGCCGCCGTGCAGGACGGTGACCTGTACCCGACGGTGGGCGCTTCCGGCGGCGTGTTCGGCGTGGTGCTGGCCTTCGCGATGCTGTTCCCGAAGGCGCGGGTGATGCTGCTGATCCCGCCGATCCCGATGCCGGCCTGGGTGATGGTGATCCTGTTCGTCGTCATCGAACTGACGCTGGGCGTGACCGGCACGGCCTCCGGCATCGCCCACTTTGCCCACCTCGGCGGCATGGCCACCGGCTTTCTGGTGCTGCAGTACTGGCGCGGCCGCTTGCCGGTGAAGCCGAAGCGCATTCTGCGCGGCTGATCCGGCCGCCGGCGCGCCTCAGACATCCTCCGGGCCGAAGCTGCCCTCACCTCACCGGACCTGCGACATGAAGCTCTACACCACCGCCCGCGCCCCGAACCCCCGCCGCGTCGAGATCTTTCTCGCCGAGAAGGGCATCACCGACCTCGAACGGGTCGAGATCGACCTCGCCGGTCACGTCCATTTCGGTGCCGACCATCAGGCCCGCAATCCCTTTGCCCGCGTGCCGGTGCTGGAACTGCCCGACGGCCGCTACCTGAGCGAAAGCCGGGCGATCTGCACCTGGCTGGAGGCGCAGCATCCGGAGCCGAATCTGATGGGCGTCGACGCCGTCGAACGCGCCTTCATCGAGGAAGCCGACCGCCGCGCCGAATACTTCCTGCTGATCCCGATCGCGATGGCGGTGCGTCATCAGCATCCGGGCCTGGCGGTGCTGGAGCAGCCGCAGTTCCCGGAGTACGGCCGTTCGCAGGCCGCGAAGCTGGCCGAATACCTCGCCCGTTTCGACGAACTGCTCGGCCGGCAGCCGTGGCTGGCCGGCGAGCGCTACACGATCGCCGACATCACCGCCTGGTGCGCGCTGGAGTTCGGCCGCGGCCTGCTGAAGCTGAAACCCGCCGATCTCGGCTACGCCAATCTGGCCGCCTGGCGCGAGCGGATGGCGGCGCGGCCGGCCGTCGCGGGCTGAGGCCCGCGCGGCTTCAGGCGGCCAGCAGGGTCGGCAGCGTCGGCCCCAGCTTCAACCAGCGATCGGTGGCGCTGCCGAGGATCAGCTGGTGCAGCGGCGAGTGGTGCACCGCGCCCATCACCAGCAGGTCCGCGCCGAGTTCGCTGGCCGCCGCGAGGATCGAGTCGTAGGCATCGCCGGACCCGCGCTGCACCGAGCTGAAGCGGGTCTTGCCGCCATGGCGGGCCAGCAGGCTGGCCAGTTCGATGCCGGACTGACCGGAGCGCAGCTCCTTGTCATCGGTGACGGTCAGCACGATGGTTTCCGCGGCCTGCCGGATGAAGGGCAGCGCGCCGTGGGTCGCACGCACCGCTGCCGGACTGGCGTCCCAGGCCACCACGACGCGGGTCGGCGCCGCCGCCAGCGGCCGCGCCGCCGGTACCACCAGCACCGGCCGACCGCCGTCGAAGATCGCCGCGCGCAGCAGGATCCGCTGACCGGCGCCCGGTGCGTCCGTGGCCGTCAGCACGCCCAGATCGGCGACGCGCAGATGGTCGGCGACCACCTCGCCGATGCCGTAGGCGAAGCTGCTGCGGGTGCGGACCTGGCAGGCGATGCCGCGGCGCTCGGCCGCCTCACGCAGGCGGCCGACCGTGCGGGACTCGGCCTCGGCCTGCTCGGCCTCGGCGCCGCGCGGCGACTCGGTCGGATAGACCAGCGCGATCAGCCGGGCGGCGTGAGCGGCGGCGAGCGTCAGCGCACTGCCGATCTGCGCATCGACCGTGGCGGCATCGCCCGGTTCGATCTGGGTGACGAGGGTGGTCAGGCTCATGCGGGGCTCCCGGACAGTCGACAGAGGTAATGGATTCGGCGGACTCGGCGCCGACCGCTGAAGGTAGCCGACCGCGCGCTCAGCCGCGCAGCCCCGAGCTGACCGACCGCTCGATCCAGCCCAGCGCCGCGCCGACGCCATCCTCGGCGCGGATTGCCCGACCCAATGCCTCGGCGCGCTCGCGCATCGAACGGTCGTGCACCGCGCGCTGCAGCGCAGCAGCCAGCGGCTCGACGTCGAACCGGCGCTGCGGGATCGGCGCCGGACCGGCACCCAGCGCATGCACCCGCGCGCCCCAGAAGGGCTGATCGACGCCGAAGGGGCAGATCACGCTGGGCCGCCCGGCGCGCAGGCCCGCACCGGTGGTGCCGGCGCCGCCGTGATGCACCACCGCCGCCATCCGCGGGAACAGGGCCGCATGCGGCGCCTGCTCCAGCCGGAACACACCGGGCGGCAGCGCCTCGGCGCTGAGCCCGCCCCAGCCAGTCGCCAGCACCGCCCGCACGCCAGCGCGCTGCACGGCGGCCAGCACGATCTCCGTGGTGCGCTGCGGGTCGACGCCGGCCATGCTGCCGAAGCCGATGTAGACCGGTGGCGGCCCGGCCTCCAGAAAGGCCGACAGCGCCGGCGGCGGCGCCCACGGCGCCTCGGGCAGGAACCACCAGCCGGTCACGCCGGCATGGGCGGGCCAGTCGGCCGGCGGCGGACACACCGCGGCGCTGTAGGCATGCATCACCGGCACCGGCCGTCCGGGCGCCAGCTGCAGCGCATTCGCCCCGCGCGTGCGGCCCTGCGGATCGTGCGCACGCCGCCAGGGCTTCATGAAGGGCGCACTGCCCAGCCGCATCGCGAGGCGCAGCGCCTGCCAGGTCAGTCGCCGATAGATCGGCCCCAGCGGCAAGTTCGGCAGGCCCGGCAGCGGCGACTCGGCGGTCGGCACCAGCATCGGCACGAACAGCGCCAGCAGCGCCGGGATGCCGCGCAGCGCCGCGAAGGCCGGCATGCAGAACAGCTTCGGGTGATACACGATCACGTCCGGCCGGAAAGCCTCGGTCGCGGCCCAGGCATCGGCGACCAGCCGGTGATGGATCGGCCCGACCTCCGCGAGCACCTTCGGAATCGTTTTCAGGATCCCGAGCACCCCATCCAGCTCGGCGAACAGCGCCCGCCCGGCGGTGGTGTCGAGCAGCTCCAGCAGCCCTTCGTCCAGCGGATACAGCGGCACGCCCTGCGCGGCCAGCATCGGCGCGAAACGCGGCGCCGTGGCGATCGCGACCTCGTGCCCCGCGTCGCGCAGCCGCAACGCCAGCGCCAGATGCGGCTCGACATCGCCGCGGGTGCCGAAGGTGGCGAGGAGGATTTTCATGTCCGGCTCAGTCCTCCAGGTACAGCGCGACCCCACCGACCTCCCAGGCCAGCAGGCTGCGGAAGTCCACGAAGGCCTGGCCCTCGCTGGTGAGGTAGGGATGGGTCGGCCGCTGCGGACACCAGAGCGTGGTCGGGGTCCGTCCGCGGATCGTCACGCAGCCCTGCAGGCCCTCGGCCTCGACCGCGGCCACCGCGCAGTCGGCTGCATCAACCGGCACGCAGTACGGGTCCCGATAACGGCGGACGAAGCGCTGCTCGATGATCGGGGTCAGCCGCAACGGCCGTACCGCCGCCGGATCCAGCGGTACGCCGGACGCGCTGCCGCCGTGTTCCAGCGCTTGTCGCAGGTCGGCGGGCAGCGGCGCCGGCAGGCGGGCGTCGAGCGCGGCCCAGTCGATCGCGGTGGCCGCCGTGGGCTCCGACCGCGGCAGTTGCCAGCGCAGATACCACGGGATCATCTGGCGAACATCGCCGCGCTCGATGATTTCCGGAATCTCCAGCTCGCGCAGTTGCAGCGCCATGACGCGGACTTGTGCCTCGAGGTGCTGCGCTAGCTGCGCCCGCACCGCCTCCTGCGCCACCCGCTCGCGGAGCAGGGATCGAATCGATCCGGCGGTGTGCAGCGTGTGGGCGTAGTACACGCTCGGCGCATTCGGCGTCGGGTCGATCAGCAGATCGGCGTACTGGGAAGCTCCCAGAAAGCGCCGATCGGCGGGGGCGGGCTCCGGGCGACCGTGTTCCAGCGAGCGGAACCACAGCACCTCCGTGTGCGGATCGGCGCCGGCCTCGGCCAGCAGGTCGGGCTCCTGAAACTCCAGCTGGTCTGCCCAGACGTCAGCCGGGGCCGGCTGCCAGTCCAGCTCGGCCAGCGGCGGCAGACCGACCACGTCCAGACCGTCGTGCTGGGCATACAGGGCGCGCAGGTCCGCGGGCAGCGCCACCCCCAGCCGCTGCTCGGCAGCCTGCAGCTCGGCCTCACCGAGGCCGGCCGGCACCGCCAAGTTGGTCGCGCGCGAGTCGGTCAGGGCCTGGTAGCGGTCCAGCAACTGGGCCAGATCCAGCCCGGCGAGCGCCTCGCGCTGCTGCGGCAATTCCTGCGCAGCGTCCGGCATGTCCGGCAGGTCGGGCGATCCGGGCAGGGCGGTCAGCAGCCAGCTCAGCACCACCGCCAGCGGCAGGCCGAGCATGGTCAGGAAGGTGCCGCCGACCAGCAGGCGCTGACCGGTGCGCATCGGCCGGAGGTCCTGGACCTCCAGCGCCGCCTCAGCGATTGCCAGCCGCGGCTGTACGGTCGCCGTGGTGCCGGCCAGCGCATCCAGCCGTTGCAGCACCGTGCGCAGACGCACGCTGCGGTCGAGGCGGGCATCGGGCATGCCGGCGCCGCGCAGCTGCTGGATCAATCGACCCTGCTGCAGCAGCGCCGGCACCGTGAACAGCTGCAGCCCCAGAATCACCGCCAGCACCACGAAGCCCATCGCCATCGACAGCAGGGCGCCGAGCACACTGCCGATCGCGAGCAGCCAGGCCGACAGCACCACGTAGTTGCCGGGCAGCAGGGCGCGCAGCACGTGCCAGCCGTCGAGCGGAGCGAAGGGCGCCAGATTGATCAGATTGACGATCACGAACAGGTTCGCGGCGGTGTAGTACCAGTCCGGCGGCTCCATTGGCAGCACGCTGGCGAGCGGATACATCGCCAGCCCGATCAGCACCCCGGGCACCGGGCCGGCCAGCGCCATCCAGGCGCGATGGCTGGCGTCGGGGTGCGACTCCTGGCCGATCGCCACGCCGCCGACCAGCGGCAGGGCCAGCAACTGCAGATTGCGGTAGCCGAAGGCCCACATGGCGGCCAGATGGCCGGCTTCATGGATCAGGATGATCACCAGCAGGATCACCGCGACCTCGACGCCGAACACCATCCAGCCCAGCAGCAGCGACAGCAGCACCGTCGCGAGGAACAGCGTGATCTGCCGGTCGGCCGGCGGCGACAAGCTGGCGTTGCGCGCCAGGATCCCGGCGAAATGCAGCAGCCGGGCCGGCGGCAGGGGCTGCGCGATCTCGGGCGGCTTGCGCCGGCGGAGCAGGCGCCAGAGCAACTGCGGGGCCGCACGGTAGCCAAGGAAATAGCCGGCCGGCCGCCGTTCGGCCAGACCCCGCGCCGCCAGCGCGGCAAAGGCCCGCTCGATCTGGCCATCCTCCAGCGCCGCCGCGGCTTCCACCGTGGTGATCGGCCGCAGCGGCTCGGTGCAGCGGGCCCGGTGCTGGTCGAACAACTCGGCCAGTCGGGCCACCTCGATCGACGCCGGCAGGTAATCCGCGGTGGCAAAGAAGCCGATGCTGAAGTCGTGGCGGAAGCTGGCGTAGGTCCGGCCGCTCTCGGCTTGCGTGAACATCGTCACCAGCGGCAGGTGCGGGGCATCGATCTGGGTCGGTGCCGACATCACGACCGCATGTCCCTCAGGGTGCAGCGCGATCGCCAAGGCCTTCGGCGACTGCGCCGGGTCGCCCTTCTGCAGGAACCACACCGGCTCCGAAAACTGCAGCGCCAACAGCTCCTCGCGGGCCTGGGCGTACAGATCCGCCCACGCCGGCGGCGGCATCAGCCCCGGCGCGGGGCGCGAGCGGGGCGGGACGAAGGCATTGCCCAGAAAGGCCCGGAGGACCTGCACGACATAAATCAGGGCGACGGCCAGCACCAGGGCCAGCAGGAACACGATATCCATGGACACTCTCGATCGGCGCGCAGGCCCAGTGCCCACGCCGCATTCACGGATCGTACCGGCCTCCGTCTGGCGTCGACAGTCCGTGAGGCCGGCTCAGGCCCAGGACTCGGCCTCGACCCGGCCCTCGCGCAGATCGGCCAGCACGGCCTCGTGCGGCCGGAAGTTCAGCGTGCAGCGGCGGATGAAATCGCGGATCTTGGCGACCTCGAAGGGCTGTTCGCGGGGCCCTGGCGCCTTCAGCGCGGCCGGGTCGGGGTAGAGGCCGTAGCCGGCCAGCAGGCAGTGCCAGCTCATCGCGCCGAAGTAGCGGCCGATGCCCTGCCGCTCGACTTCGGCGGTGAGATCTCCACCACCGAGCCAGCACTGCAGCAGCTGGGCCAGCGAGTCGGACAGCCGGTCGTGGCCGCTGGCATCGCGCCAGTAGGCGGTGTCGCTGCGGTGGCTGGCCTTGTAGCGGCAGACGATGTAGTCACGCACGCCCTCGAAGCGGCCGTTGATCTCGGCGTTGAAGGCGGCACGGCGATCGGCGCGGTAGCCGTTGCCGGCCCAGGCCTCGATGAAGCGCTCCAGCGTCTCCTGCACCAGATGCAGCGCGGTGGCCTCCAGCGGCTCGATGAAGCCCTGCGACAGCCCGACCGCGAGGCAATTCTGCGTCCACGGCGCCTCGACCCGGCCGACCCGCATCGACAGGTGCCGGACCGGCACGTCGGCCTCACCGATGCCGAGGTGGGCGCGCAGCTCTTTCTCGGCGGCGTCGCGATCCAGATAGCGGCTGCTGTAGACGTAGCCGTTGCCGACCCGATTGGTCAGCGGAATCTTCCAGGCCCAGCCGCTGGACAGCGCAGTGGCGGTGGTCTGCGGCGCGATCGGCCCCGGCGCATGCGGGGTCGGCATCGCCACGGCCGCATCGTTGTACAGGTTCTCGGCGAAGGGCAGGAAGCGCACGCCGAGGGTCTGCCGCAATAGCAGGCTGCGGAAGCCGGTGCAGTCGATGTAGAAGTCCGCAGTCAGCGTGCGACCGTCGCTCAGCGTCAGCGTGGCCAGGTCACCGGCTTCGTTGCGGGCGACGTGGGCCACCGTGCCGCCCAGATGCTCGACCCCGTGCGAAGTCGCGTGATCGCGGAGGAAGGCACCGATCAGGTAGGCATCGAAGTGGTAGCCGTAGTAGGCGCGGAACGGGAAGTTTTCCGGCGGCAGCGGCGCCAGACACTGCTGCGCCAGCGCGGCATCGATGAAGTAGCCGTCCGGATGCGCGTCGACCGCAAAGCCGCGGCGGCGCATCAGCGTGTTGAAGTAGAAGGCCGGCGCGCTGCGATCGTCGAGGTCGGTGCGGAACGGGTGGTAGTAACGCGCCGCACCCGGCCGGGTCGACCAGCCGACGCACTCGATCGCGGTCTTGTAGGTCGCGTTGCAGCGCGGCATCCACTCGGACTCGCGCACGCCCAGCGTGTCGAAGAACAGCTTCAGCTGCGGCGTCGAGCCCTCGCCGACGCCGACGATGCCGATCTCCGGCGACTCCAGCACCGCCACCGACACGGCCGCCCCGCAGCGGCGTTTCAGCAGGCTCGCCGCCATCCAGCCCGCCGTCCCGCCGCCAACCACGATCACGCGCAGCGCGTTGGGGGCAGTCTCGGTCATGGCGGCGGCTCCGGCGGGGGTCGACGGGATCGTAGCCGGGTGGTCGGGGCGCGCGGTAAACACCACTTGCGGAATCAAATATAATCCGCAGAATCATGTTTGGTGATTGACTTCAAGCACGTGGAAAGCATCCTCAGAAACCTGCGCAGCACCCGCGAACTGCGTGCCGAGATGCTCGCGCTGGCCGCGCGAGTCTCCAATTCCGGGGACATCGCAACGCTTCGACTGGTTGCACCCCGGCTACTGGAGTCAACCCTGCGCGAGGAGTGGCGCGAGCATCTGCAGGCGTTGAAGCCGGAGCGCGCGGCCCGATTGCTGCTGCAGATCGAGTCTCATCGATCGGTCGGCCGTCCTGCAGCCGCCGGCAGTGCGGTCCAGGCTCGACCGAATGACCGCCACGCGGTGCTGCGTCTACTGCTTGCGGACGCGATCGCAGCGCGTACGCGGGCACCGCGGCGTCCGGCGTTGACCCAGACCGGCCTTGCCGAGGCGCTCGGACTGTCGCTGACACCGATTCGCTCGACCCTGCGCGTGCTGGCGGAGGTCGGTCTGATTCCCGCCATGCGTCGTCCAGTTTTGCATCCGGAAGCCGTGTCCACCGAAGTGCTCGCGCGCATCAACGCCCTGCCGATCACCTTTCGATTCCGCTTTGCTCGTGGCGCGCAGATCCGGACTCCGGCATCGTTGCTGCGACGAGCGCTCGACCTGCTGGCCGACGCGGACAACACGTCGTGGCAGCGCCTCGCCCTGTCCGGCACGGTCGTGGCACTTGCGCAGGTGCCAACGCTGGATCTGCTCGGTGTACCCCGACTGGATCTGCTGCTGCAGGACCAGCCTGATCGACCCGTCCCGATCGAGCCCCTGATTCGAGCGCTCGACGACGGGCTGGAACCCGAGCCGAACCGGCTTGCGCCAGCGCCCGTCTGCCTCACACTCTCGCGCGGTGTGCTGATGCGGCTGCGGATCGGTGATGTCGGGCCAGTCCACTGCGCCCATCCGGCGGACGTGTTCTTCGCCTTGCTGGACCTGGATCGCCGTGATCTGGTGATCGACTACATCGCAGGCTTGCAGGCATGAGCGTGGCACGTCTGGAAGTCGAGGCCATCCTGCAATTCACCGCCGCCGCAATCCCGGCGGCGTTGCTTGATCGGATCGTGGTGATCGGCAGCCTGGCGAGCGCCTGGGCTTTTCGGGATCTGGACGGCTCCGAAGCGGTGGCCACCAAGGACATCGACTTGCTGCTGCATCCGTCCATGTGGTGGCTGGCTGATCAGCAGTCGGTTCGTGCCCGGAGGCAATGGCCGAGCGACTGGCAACAGGCGCTGCGTTCCACCGCGATGGACATGACCGAAGTTCGCAGTCAGGCGCGGCAAGCTCTCGCGCATCTGTCGGCCTGGCAGCGCGAGGCGCATCGACTGGCCAGCACGGGTCTGCTGGCTGGCCACACCCCGACACTGGAAGCCTGGCTGCGCGCTGCGGCTGGCTTGGACGAGCTGCTGCGCTGAAGCGTGTCGAAGCCGCAATACCATCAGGCGCCTTGATCAGCGGAGCCCAGCGATGCCACGCGCGGTGCATTTCCTGCCCGAGGGGGTGCTGGTGTTGGCCACCGCGGGGGATTCCGGCCGGCATGCGCATCGCGCCGTGCAGCTGCTGCTGGCCCCCGAGGCGCCGGTGCGGGTCAGCACGCCGCAGACCGACGCCGACTGCCAGTTCGTGGCGCTGCCGCCGCAGCTGCCGCATCGGGTGCAGGGCGCGGGGCAGCCGCTGGTGCATCTGTTCCTCGACCCGGGGCCCTCCGCGTGGCGCGCGTGGCAGGCCGCCGGCGGGAACGCGGCGCCGCCGCCGGCGACGCTGATCGCCGAGCTGCGCGAGGCGACGCGCGAGCCGCTGACCGAGGCCCGGGCGCAGGCGCTGCTGATCGCGTGGCGCGAAGCCTGCCTGCCGGGGCTGAGGACCCAGCCGCCGCCGGATCCGCGGATCGCCGCGGCGGTGGCGCGGATCGACGCCGACCCGACCGCGGCGGATCTGGACCACCGCGCGCTGGCGGCCCGGGTGCATCTGTCGGCCAGCCGCTTCCTCGCGCTGTTTCCGCAGCACACCGGCATGCCGGTCAGTCATTACCGGCTGTGGCGGCAGTTGCTGCTGGCGGTGACGCTGCTGCGGCAGGGTGCGAGCGTCACCGAGGCCGCCCATGCCGCGGGCTTCGCCGATGGACCGCACCTGTCGCGCAGCGTGCGCCAGGTGCTGGGCAGCTCGCCCTCGGAGATCCGCCTGCCCGGCCCGGCAGATCGATAATCGGCTTCATGCCGGCAGGCACCGATCCGGCCAGACTGGCGCCAAGTACAAGGGAGAAACCGCCATGCATTCCGCCGCACTGGGTCGCGAGATCCGCCAGGTCGACCGACTGATCGGCCACTACGCCGAGTCCCACCGCAACCCGACCAATGTCGCGATCCACTGGGTCTGCGTGCCGATCATCGTCTGGTGCACGCTGACCCTGTTCTGGGTGATCCACCCGGCCGTCGCCGTGGCCGCCGTGCTCGGCTCGCTGGTCTATTACGCAAGGCTCTCGCCGGTCTTCGCCGTGGTGATGGCGCTGTTCGCGGGGCTGTGTCTGTGGAGCCTGACCTTGATCCCGCATGCCGGATGGATCGCGCTGGGCATCTTCGTCGCCGCCTGGATCGCCCAGTTCATCGGCCACAAGATCGAGGGCAAGAAGCCCTCGTTTCTGGAGGACCTGCAATACCTGCTGGTCGGCCCGATCTTTCTGCTGGCCAAGCTGTTCCGCCAACTGGGCGTGCGTTACTGAGCGCGGCGACTCTGCCGGCCGCCCAGACCCTGCAGGACCGCGAAGATCCCGACCAGCACGGCCTGACCGATCATCACGCCCTGCCCGACCAGGCCCACGCCCAGCCAACCCAGCGCGGTGGCCATGACGCTGAGCACCGCCCAGGCGCCATTGCCGTAACTCAGCAACGGCGGCAGCACCGCCCACACGCGGTGCTGGCCGCCCAGCCACAGCAGCAAGCTGCCGTAGCCGGCCATGAACAGGCCCAGCCCCAGCGTCGCCGCCGCCGACAGACCCAGCAGCTGGGCGACCAGACCGGCACCGGCGAGTGTGGCCAGCCCGGCGAGCAGGCTGAAGGCGCCGTCGAGGCGTAGCGCGAAGCGAAACAGAGCCGAGGGTTGCAGACGCGACGTCGGGAACGCGGCGAGGGTGGTCGACATGGCGGGCTCCGATCGGATGAGGTGCCGCAAGGCTGCGCGCGGCGAGTCATGCTGTCGATAACCTCTCAGGTTATGTCAATGCGGTGGCAGCGACGTAGCATTGCCGCATGAGCACCTCCGAAGCCCTGCCCGTCGGATCCTTGCTGCGCGACTGGCGGCAGCGCCGACACCGCACCCAGCTCGATCTCGCGCTGGGCGCCGGCGTCTCGACGCGGCATCTGAGCTACGTGGAAACCGGCCGCGCCCGACCGAGCCGCGAGCTGCTGCTGAAGCTGTTCGACGAGCTGGAGCTGCCGTTGCGCGAACGCAATCGCCTGCTGCTGGCCGCCGGACTGGCGCCGCAATATGCGGAGCAGCCGATCCACGGTGAGGATTTCAGCGCGGCACGCGCGGCGATCGGACGGCTGCTGCAGCTGCACGAGCCGAACCCGGCGCTGGCCGTGGATCCGCACTGGACCGTCCTGCTGGCCAATCGGCCGGCGCAGGTGCTGCTGGGGCTGGTGTCACCGTCGCTGCTGACGCCGCCGGTCAATCTGTTGCGGCTGACCCTGCATCCGCAGGGCCTGGCGCCGCACATCCGCAATCTGGGCGAGTGGCGCGCGCTGCTGCTGGAGCGGCTGCGGCGACAGGCCGCGCACAGCGGCGATCCGCTGCTGGCGGCCCTGCACGCCGAGCTGCTGGCCTTCCCGGCGGTCGCCACCGCGCCGGAATCGGCGGCGCCGGCGGGGCCACTGCCGGAGCTGACCCTGCCGCTCTGCCTCGACACCGCGGTCGGAACGATCTCGCTGATCGGCACCGTCACGGTGTTCGGAACGCCGCAGGACATCACCCTCTCCGAGGTGGCGATCGAGGTGCTGTATCCGGCAGATGCGGACAGCGCCGCCCGACTGGCGACGCTGCTGGCGGAGTGAGGAGCGGGTCGATTCGGTCAACCTCCGGGGAGCGTCAACCATCGCGCGCGGTCGGCGTTCTGCTCGGGTTTGCAGCGCCGGAGACATCGGGAATGCATCGAGCAGGGACGTGGCGTCAGTGCAGCACGGGGCTGCTGGCAGTGCTCTGGGGTCTGCTGGGCTCGTGGCTGCTGATCGCGGAGGCCCGTGCGTCGCCCTGCGGCAGTGCCGGCGCTTTCGCGGACTGTCCGGTCCAGGGCTTTGCCGATCGGCCCTATCGGGTGTTCCGGCCCGCCAGCCACGACCCCGCGCGACCGACACCGGTGGTGCTGGTGCTGCACGGCGGCAGCGGCAACGCCGCCAGCGCCATCGACATGAGCTGCCCGAACGGCGATCTGGACCGGAGTGCGTGCTGGCATCGCGTCGCTGACCGCTACGGCTTCGTGCTGGTCGCGCCGAACGGCACGCGCATCAGCCCGCTCAGCGCGCAGCGGGTCTGGAACAGCGGCGGCGGCAGCAACGGCTGGCAGTGCGTCAGCGGTCCGGCCTGCGTCAACGGGGTCGATGACGTGGTCTATATCCGCGCGGTCCTCGCCGATCTGCGCCGCTGGATGCGAGTCGACGCCGGCGCGGTGTTCGCCACCGGCTTGTCGAACGGCGCCGCGCTGGCGCATCGCCTCGTGTGCGAGATGGCCGACGAACTGACCGCGATCGCGCCGGTCGGCGGCGGCAACCAGCTGCAGACCACCCGCCCGTGCACGCCCTCGCGACCGGTGGCGATCCTCGCCATCCACGGCACCGTCGACCCCTGCTGGACCTATGTCGAGTCGGAGGCGGCGTGCCTTGCAGTCAGCGGCGGCCGCAAGATCGGCATCGAGGACACCATGACGAGCTGGGCGCAGCGCTATGGATGCACCGGGGTGAGCAACCGACTGGAATCCGACCGCGACGGTGATGGCCTGCGCAGCACCGAACTCGTCTGGGCCGGCTGTTCGGCCTCGCTGCAGCTGCTGCGCATCGAGGGCGGCGGCCACACCTACCCGGACGGTCGCCAGTACCTGGCCGTCAGCAGCATCGGCCCGACCCTGCGCGACTGGGGTGCCGAGCGGATCTGGGGCTACTTTGCCGAACAGGCCGGTCGCGACGAGCCGCACACCGGTCTCTGGTATCTGCCGGGCCAGGAGGGCTGGGGCCTGTCGATCACCCGCCAGGGCGATCGTCTGCTGCCGGTGTGGTTCACCTACGGCGGCAACGGTCAGCCCACCTGGCTACTGGTCAGCGGTGCCGCGCCACAACCGGACGGCAGCTACGCCGGCGACCTGATCCGCTACACCGGCGTGCCGCTGGCGTCGATCAACGGGCCGGCCAGCACCGGCTGCCGGGTGGTCGGACGCGCCCGCTTCAGCAGCCTGCCCGACGGCCGGCTGCGCTTCGAATCGACCGTCGACGGCCTCACGCAGAGCCGGGCGCTGCAGCGCTTCGCGCCGGGCCCGCTGCCGGTCTGCGCGATGGCCACCGGCAGCGCCGACGACGCCCGCAACCTCGGCGATGTCTGGTGGAACCCCGCCGAGCCCGGCTGGGGGCTGCATCTGACCGAGTCGGACGGGCGCGTCTTCCTCGCCTGGTTCACCTACGCCAGCAATGGCGAACCCACCTGGCTGACCGGACAGCTCGACCGCCAGCCCGATGGCAGTTACCGCGGGGGCCTGCAGCAAGCGGCCACCGGCACGCCGTTTTCGGCCATCAACGGGCCGGCAACGGCGTTCCCGGTGCCAACCGTCGGCGAGGCGCAGCTGCGGCTCACGAACGGGAGCCGCGGCGAGTTCAGCAGCACGCTGCAGGGCGCAACGCGGACTCGCCCGATCGAGCGCTATGTCTTCGACGGGCCGCTGCGCGCACGCTGCCTCTGAGCCCCGCTGCCGGGGCTGGACTCGGCGCCGGCACCGACGGCGCCGTCAACGCAGCTCCGGGGTGCGCTGGCGAACCGTACTTCGATGGCGACCGGCGGAAGCTGAGCCCTCACGGGCAGGGTTGGCAAAAAGTGCCGGGCTTGCCGAGCATTTTGGTGTGGATGTCGATGACCTGAGAGGTCATGGCGCCCCGCTGGCAGCCGCGTAGCATGGTCGATATGGCAACTGCAGAAACCCCTCCAGTAGGACATTTGCTGCGTGACTGGCGCTTGCGCCGGCGTCGCAGTCAGCTCGATCTGGCTCTCGATACAGGGGTGTCGACACGGCATCTGAGCTGCGTCGAAACCGGTCGGGCGCGGCCGAGTCGGGCCCTGTTGCTGAAGCTCTGCACCGAGCTGGAGTTGCCGCTGCGCGAGCGCAACCGCCTGCTGCTGGCGGCCGGACTGGCGCCGCAGTACCCGGAACAGGCGCTGGATGCCGCCGCGCTGATCGAAGCCCGCGCCACCATCGAGTTGCTGCTCAGCGTCCACGAGCCCAATCCGGCGCTGGCGGTGGACGGGCACTGGACCCTGCTGCTGGCCAATCGACCCGCCGAGCTGCTGCTCGGTCTGGTGTCGCCGGAACTGCGACAGCCGCCGGTGAACCTGCTGCGGCTGACCCTGCACCCGCAAGGGCTCGCGCCACACATCGACAACCTCGGCGAATGGCGAGCGGCCGTACTGTCCAGGCTGCGCCGTCAGGCCGCACAAAGTGGCGATCCGGAGCTGACCGCGCTGCTGGCGGAGCTGTCGGCGTGGCCTTCACTGACCGGCGAGACCACCGCGCCGGTCGGCCCGCCCGAGCCGGCGTCCATTCTCGCCACACCGCTGCGGCTGCGCACGCCGGTCGGGGTCATCGCGCTGATCGGCACCGTCACGGTGTTCGGCACCCCCAACAGCATCACGCTGGCCGAACTGGCCATCGAAGCGCTGTTTCCCGCCGACGCCGAAAGCGCCGCGCGGCTGGCTGCGCTGGTCGGCAGTTAGGCAGCGACGGCCGCCGTCGTCGGGTACTCAGCCGACCACCACGCGATTGCGGCCCTCGCGCTTGGCCCGATACAGCGCGGCATCCGCCCGGGACAGCGCGGCGCTGACGGCTTCGTCCGGCCCGGCCCATTCGGCCACGCCGATGCTGACGGTGATCGGCAGTTCCTCCAGCGCCAACCCGGCCACCCGTTCGCGCAGGGCTTCGGCCAGCACCCGCGCCTCGGCGAGCGACCGGCGCCACAGCAACACCGCGAATTCCTCGCCGCCGTAGCGGTACAGCGGGGTGCCGGCGTCCAGACCGCGGCCGAGGCAGGCGGCCGCTTCGGTGATCGCGCGGTCGCCGATCAGGTGGCCATGGGTGTCGTTGATCGCCTTGAAGTGGTCGATGTCGATCAGCAGCACACTGGCCGGGCCGCCGCGTTCGGGAAGTACCGCGAGCGCTTCGTTGAAGGTGCGACGATTGAGGCAGTTGGTCAGCGCGTCGTGGTCGGAGTGGTAGCGCAGCATTGCCGCCGCGCGCTCCTGCAGCAGGGCGTAGGTGAACATGAAACAGAGCAGTACCCCGTAGCCGCTGGCGAAGCGGATCAGGTCGAGGGCGCCGATCTGACCGACGACCATCAGGCTGGCGTAGACCCCGAAGGCCACCATCGCAGCCAGCGAGGGCCGCGGGCTCAGCAGGAAGATGATGGCGGGCGGGAAGATGTAGGCCCAGTGCTGCATCGGGTGGCCGTAGGCACGGCCATGGGCCATCGTGACGACCAGCACCGTGCAGATCATGGCGAAGAAGAAACCGCCGGCCTGACGATGCGGCAGTCGCCAGAGCACCACGCCGGAAATCAAGGCACCGATGCCGATGGCGGCGGACAATCGGGCGTTGTCGACGATGCCGAAGTGCAGATTGACGCCGACCAACACGCCCATCAGGCTGGCGATGAGGGCACAGAGCACCACCGCGACCCGCCAGCGGAGGCGGTCGCGGAGCAGGGTGTAGGAATCCTGGCGCAGGTTGGTCATCCACCGAATGGTCGGTCGCCGCCCCTCGCCAACGCCAGTGCTCCCGTCGGCCGGGCGAGGACGTCCGAGCAGACGGCACCTTTGTTTCCAGTGTCCTGGACCTCGGGTCGGAGAATGGCGGCGCGGCGCCGCTCTGATTGCGTGGCGACGCCAGCCATGCGCGTCGATGCTGGCGATCTCTCACCGCCAGACCGCGAGCGCCGCGGTCGCCCGGATGGCGACCGCATGGCAGGGTCCGCGTCAGCGACCCGGCACGCCGCTCCCGCCGCTCAGTCCGGCAGCGCCGCCAGAGTGTCCCGCGCCGCGGCGTGGTCCGGATGGCGCTCGAGCAGCGCTTCCAGCGTGCGGCGCGCGGCGGCGATCTCGCCGAGCTGCTGCTGCAGACGCGCGGTCTCCAGCGCCAGCCGCGGCTCGGGCACGTGCGACACGGCCAGCGCCATGAGCGTCAGCGCCCGCCGACGCGCGGCATCGTCGGTGGCGGCCTGCGCGTGGTAGTAGCCGAGGATGCCGATCAGCTGCGGCAGGTAGCGATCGGGCTTTGCGGCCAGCGCAGCGCGGGCGGCATCGACCTCGCCGGCCAACGCGCGCAGCGCCAGCTGCATGCTGGCCTCGTCGCGGAACGGCGTGCGCGCGACCGGCTCACGCCCCAGCGCGCGGACGATGGCCTCGGCCACGCCCGGCGTCGAGTACGGGTTCTGGCCGGTGATCAGCCGGCCGTCGACCGCGACCTTCGGCAGCATCAGGTCGGCCTCCTGCCACACCGCGCCCTGCGCTCGCAGCTGCGCTTCCAGCAGGTAGGGGTACTCCTTCGCCCATGTCTTGCCGAACACCAGTTCTTCCTCGTCGGTGAAGCCGGTGACGCGACGCCCGGCGACCAGCGGCTGCCCATCCGCGCGGCGCACCGGCTCGAAAGCCGCCGGGCCGTGGCAGACCGCGGCGATCACGCCGCCGGAGGCGTCCTGCGCTGCCAGCAGCGCGGTCAGCGCCTTGTCCTTCGGCAGATCGAACATCGCGCCGCCGCCACCAATCACGAAGATCGCGGCGTGCTCACCTGGGCGGACGGCGGCGGTTCGGCGGGTGTCGCCGAGTGCGGCCATCGCGGCGGCATCCGCCTTCAGGGCCTGGATGTAGTCGTGGTCCGCTTCGTACTGGCCGAGGTCCACCGCGCCGCCGGCGGGGCTCGCCACCTCAACCGCGATGCCATTGGCGCGCAGCACGATCCAGGCCTGCGCGAACTCCTCCAGATCGAAACCGGGCCGGGTCTTTCCGCCATCGCGGCCCTCGCTGCTGACCACCAGCAGCACCCTCGGAGATTCGGATTTCCCGATGCTCGCAAGCGCGGGAGCGACGGGCAGGAACAGCAGCAGGAGCAGGGTGTACAGCAGCGACCGGAATCGGTCGGTTCGATGGGGCATGGCGGCATCCTCTCATTGGGGAGCCTCCAGCCTGCCGGCGAGGCATCAAGCGGATTTCAAGCGGCGACCTGCGGACGTGCGGCTCGGTGGCAGTAGGGACCGCCTCGTGGCCGACGCCGAGCGCCCGTCCGTGCACCGATGCCAGGACTCAGCACCGCACGTCTATCCTGACGACCCTTGAGCCGGATCCGGAGCCGCCATGCCGTCGTGGAGTGGTCTGCCGATGCTTCTACGCCGCGGATTGGGCGCGGCCCGGGTTGATGCCAGGCGGCGAAGGACGTCGAGAGTGTGGAAGCTGGTGTGGCTCGTCGCGCTGTTGTTCCTGCTTTCGGTCGACGTCGCGGTGGCGATGAGCTGCAAGCGGCCGGATCGGTGGCCGACGCCCGAGGAGCACCAGCAGCTGGACATCTATGTGGATCAGCTGCGGGCGAGTCGTGCGGCGCTGAGTGCAGCCTTGCACGCCGATCCGTTGCTCGGCCCCGAACTGAAGCGTTTCGCCCAAGTCGGGGCGACCCTGTTCGACCCTCGGCCCGGCCTGCCGGACATCAAGCCGCCAATCGAGGAAGCGTTGAAGCTGGCGCAGGAGGACGAACTGCTGGCGCTGGTGTTGCTGTGGGATCGCGAGAATCTGGAGACTGAGCAGCGTGCGCAGTTAATCGAGCGCTGGCGAGACCGGGGACTGCCGTGGACGGTGCTCGCCGCGTGGCCAGTCGATCTTCGGGATGCGGCTGAGCGTGATCGCTACATCGCCGTGCTGCGCGAATCGCTGGCCTTGCCGATCAACAACCCGCTGGCGCTGCGGGTTCGAACCCTCGGCATCCGTTATTTCGAGCTGGTGGAGCAGCATCCGGAGCCGCAGCTCGCGGACGCGCTGCGGGCGGTCTACCCGGGCTGTAACCATGGAGTGTCGGCGAGAGGGCTGATCGCGGCTTCCGCATTTGAAGTCACCACTCTGGCCTTGCGCTACTCGCTGTTGAAGCAGGAGTGCGGCGCGCTGGCCGTCGAGTTGGAGGAGATCTGCACGCTCTGGTTGGCGCGACTGCGGCGCGAGTCCTTCCTGCATTGGGGAGAAGAGGAGGAACGCGCTGAGCGTCTGTCAGAACGCATCGAGGCCTGCGGGCCCCTCACGATGCTGCGCGCCGTCCAGGATCACTACGGCGACTGGGAAGCCGTCGAAGCCCGCCTGCACGACTGCGTTCCAGTGACGGCCGAGGCCGCCGACCTCGCGCCGGATTGATCGAGGCTGCGCCGGCCCGGACTCGATCAGCCCCACGACCGATAGGTCAGTTCGACCGATGCCAAGCAACGAGCAACTTCAAGCCGCCTCGAAGCTCGCCAGCGCCTGCGCCCACAGTGGCTCGGCGCCGCGGCGGAAGTAGCCCATGTGACCGATGCCTTTCAGGCCGTGCGCCCTCGGGTCCAGGTCGACCGGGGTCAGCGGGGCGTTGCGGTAGCCGGCCATGAAAGCATCGCGCGAGCGCGGTGGGGCCCAGGTGTCGTCCAGCGCGTTGACCGCGGTGATCGGCGTGCGGACGCGGTCGAAGCGCTCGGTAACGCGCGCGGCCATCTCGGGGTCGTCGAAGAAGTAGCGCGGATAGCTGCACCAGCGCTTCCAGTCGCGATACACGCCGTAGGGCAGGTCCTCGCCCATGCCGAAGCGGCTCCAAGCCAGATAACCGTGCAGCTGCGTCCAGACCGGCGCCACCACGCCCCACAACAGGCGCACCCGCACGGCTTCCAGCGGCGGCATCCAGCCGGCCCAGCCGGCGCCGGTGGCGCAAATCCAGGCGTGGCGGAAGCGGTTCGGGTCGGGCAGCAGACCAAAGGCATGGCCGCCGTAGGAATGGCCGACCAGATGCATCGGCACGCCGTCGTCCGGCAGGCTGTCCAGCAGCGCCGGCAGGTCCTGCTCGGCCCAGTCGAGGTAATCCATCCGGTAGCCGCGCAGCGTCTTCGGCTTCGACAGGCCGATGCCGCGATAGTCCAGCGTGTGGACATCAAAGCCGCGCGCCGCGGCGTGCTCGGCGAAGGCGCGGTAGAAGCGCTGCGGGACGCCGGTGGCACCGGCCACCACGATGCGGCCCTTCGGCGTGCCGGCGGGGCGATAGGCGAGCGCGGTCAGCGCGGTGCCGTCAGCGGCGCGCAGGGCGCGAACTTCGGCGGCTTCGGGCAGGGACGGGCGGGTCATGGCGGGCCTCCGGCGGGGAGCTGGGCGGTGAGTGCGGCGATCAGCGCCGCGCGGATCTGTCGCAGGGCCTCCGGGCTGCCGGCCACGCGTGCCTGCAAGAGCGCGCCCTCGTAGCCGGCCACCAGCAGGGCAGCCATCGCGGCGGCGGCGGACTCGCTCAGGCCGGCACTGATCAGCGCACGGGCGAGGCGGCCGCGGATCGCGCCGAAGGCGGCATCCAGCGCGGCACGCAGTTCGGTGTCAGCGGGCGTGGTTTCGAGCGCAATGGCGGCCAGCGGGCAGCCGCGCGCCCAGCCGCTGGCGGCGAGCAGCCGCTCGGCGCCGTCCAGCCAGCGACCCAGCGCGGTCGGAAAGTGCGGCTCGGCGGCGAGCAGGCGGTCCAGTCCGGCCAGCATCTGCTGCACCGCGACCTCGATCGCGGCCACCGCCAGCGCGCTCTTGCCGCCCGGGAAGTGGTGATACAGCACGCCCTTCGGCGCCCCGGCGGCGGCCAGCACCTCGGTGAGGCCCACGCCGTGGAAGCCGCGCATGCGCAGGTGATCCAGCATGGCGTGGATGAGGCGATCGCGGGTGGCGGCTGGGGTGTCCATGCCGCGCAGTCTATAGACCGGTCGGTCTAGTGACCAGCGGCCGGAAGTCACGGCCGCGGGCGGCTTTCGACCGTCGCGAAGCGACCTGGGCGCACCGACATCCACGTGGGCTCACGACCGATGCCGGCGAGGACGCCGGCGCTCCCAGGGATGCTCGATACCGCTTCGGGATGGACGGGTGCTGCGGTCCCGAGTTGCGATATCCGTATCGAGACTTCGGATCGGGCGGTCACACCCGGGCCCGGATTCCCCAATCCGGGCACCTCACTCAGAGCTGGCTGTCGAAGGGCAGCCAGCGGAACAGCAGGGCGGTGAAGCGCCGGCCGAAGCTGGCTTCCGGATCGCGCCGGTGCTGCACCGGACGACCGTCCACCGTGCCGTCCCAGCGCAGCCGGCCATCGCGCAGCGTGACCTGCCAGCTGCGCGCCGGCTCCAGCGCCGGCTCCAGCTGGCGCAGCAGCTCGGCGGTGAAGGCCGGATCGTCGATCAGCACGCCGTTCTCGGTGTTGATCCGCGCCGAGCGCGGGTCGAAGTTGAAAGAGCCGATGTAGCTGCGGGTCCGATCGGCCACCAGCGCCTTGCTGTGCAGGCTGGCCTGCGAGCGGCCGAGGCTGCCGCGCGGCGGCGCGGACGTCGGGCGCAGCTCGTACAGCTCGATGCCCGCAGCCAGCAGCGGCGGCCGCCAGCGCGAGTAGCCGCCATGTACCGCGGCGACGTCATTGGCTGCGAGTGCATTGGTCAGCACCCGGACGCGGGCATGCCCGGCCACATCGATCAGCGCGGCGCTGCCGCGGCGGCCCGGCACGAAGTAGGGCGAGACCAGCAGCAGCTCCGTCTGCGTGGACACCAGCAGCTCGCCGATCTCGCGGCGCAGCTGACGGGGCGCCGCCGCGCGGCCCAGTGCCTTGTCCGGATCGTCGGCGATCATCCGCACCTGCCGGCCACGAAACAGCGTCTCCGGCGTCAGCTCGAAGGCCCCGGCCGCCGCCTGCTCGCGCAGTCGCAGGACATAGGCGCTGTCCTGGGCCTCACGCCGATGCGCGTCCAGCGCCGGCTGCGGGTCCACGCGATCGCGGTCGCGCGGCCGCGCCAGCGTGGTCAGCGGCACCGCCAGCGGGTGGTCCCAGTAGCGCTCGAACTGCTCGGCGGCCTCGCGGACCGCGGCACCGGCCAGCAGCACGCCCAGATCATCGAAGTTGAAGCCGGTGTGCGCGCCGAAGTATTCGTCGCCGATGTTGCGGCCGCCGACCAGCGCGATACGGCCATCCGCGATCCACAGCTTGTTGTGCATCCGGTGGTTCTGGCGGCCGCCGCTGCCGATGAACTCGACGGCATTGCCGAGCAGCGACGCCCGGCTCCGGAACGGATTGAACAGCCGGATCTCCAGGTTCGGATGCGCGTCCAGCGGCAACAGCCGCGCGTCCATGCCGCGATGCTGCAGGTCATCGATCAGCACGCGGACCCGCACCCCGCGCTCGGCGGCCGCGAGCAGCTCGCCGGCCAGCAATCGGCCGGTCAGGTCGTCGTGCCAGAGGTAGTACTGCAGATCCAGATGCGCGCTCGCCTTGGCCGCGGTCGACATCCGATGCACGAAGGCCGCCTCGCTGCCGGCAACCAGTCGATAGACGCTCTCGTCTTCGGCCAGATCCAGCGTCGCCACGCGCGCCGCCAGTTCGCCGGAATCGGCCGGCACGGAGGGCGGATCGGCCGGGGCTGGGGGCAGTCGATGGGCACAGCCGGCCAGCAGCAGCAGCAGCGCCAGCAGACCCGCCAGACGCAAGCGCGCGCTCACCGGGTGGCCTCCAGCTCTTGCTGCAGATCGAGCAGCACCTCGTCGATGCTGTCGACCCGGATCAGGCCAGCCCGCGGGAATTCGACGTCCAGAATCACGTAGACCACCACCGCACAGGCGCCTGCGAACAGGCCGACGTGCAGACGATACGGCCGTTGCGCCACCGCGGTGCCGTAGCCAGCCAACAGTCCGCAGATCATCGCCAGCACCAGCAGCAGCGAGAACACGATGCGCGGCGGATGGGTGCGCGCCGCCACCCAGCGTTCGGTGCTGAGATCGACGAACTCGTTCACCGGGTCCAGCACGATGCCGGTGATCGGCGGCCCGTGATGGTCCTGCAGCGCGCTCAACGTGGCTTGCCAGATCTGCTGCTGCAGGCGCTGCGGCGGACCAGCTGGCGAGCATCGATCCGCGCCTGGAGATAGTCGCGATAGAGCTGGCGCAGGCCCGGCTGATGCTCGGCCGGCAGCAGATCCACCCGCAGCCAGGCGGTGCCGATGGCGTTGGCCTCGGTCGTGATCAGCGTCCGCCGTTCGACAAAGCGATCAATCGCCGAGTTGAAGGTGAAGGCCAGCAGCAACCCGAACATGCCGAACAGCGCCGCGTCGATCGTGCCGGTGCCGTCGATGCTCTCGGCATCGGGTTGGCGGAGCCGGCGGCGACCCAACCAGCGACCCAGCGTGGCCGCCATCATGACGAGCAGGAAAAGCCAGGCGGCGAGCCGCAGCAGTTCGTGCGTGAGGGTGGATCGGACAATGACATCGGCGCGACCTCGGAGCAGGGGGTCGCGCGATGGTCGCGGTAGCCACTGGCGCGCGTGGGCCTGGCGTTACCCGGAATGGGCAGCCGCTGACACGCGGACGGACCGGGAGCGTCTGGGCAGGCGTTGTCGGTCCGGCGCCTGTTCCACGTGGAACCGATCTCCGGTGTTCCACGTGGAACAGGCTTCGCCGGGCGCAGCAGGGACGCTCGGCGCGTCAGTCCGGCAGCTGCAGCGCCGCGTAGCTCTTCTTGCCCTTGCGCAGCAGCAGGTAGTGCCCGAACACCAGATCCTCGGTGCGCACGCGCTGATCCAGGCCGCGGGCGCGGACGTTGTTGAGCGAGATGCCGCCGGCTTCCAGATCGCGACGCGCCTGAGCCTTCGACGGACTCAGTCCGGATTGCACCAAGAGGTCGATCAGCGCGGCACCGTCACCGGCCAGCGACGCCGGATCCAGCGTCGCGCAGGGGATCTCGGCGATCACGTCGGCGAACACCGCCTCCGGCGTGCCGGCGATCTCGCCGCCGAACAGGATCTGGCTGGCGGCGATGGCGGCCTCAGTCGCCTCGACGCCGTGGACCAGCGTCGTGACCTCGCGGGCCAGCACGCGCTGCGCCTCGCGGGCGCCCGGGTTGGCGGCGTGCGCGGCGTCCAGCGCCTCGATGGTCGGGCGGTCGAGGAAGGTGAACTTGCGCAGGTATTCGCCGACCTTGGCGTCATCGGCGTTGATGAAGAACTGGAAGAAGCGGTACGGACTGGTCCGCGCCGGATCCAGCCAGACGGTGCCGCTCTCGGTCTTGCCGAACTTGCTGCCGTCGGCGCGGGTGATCAGCGGGAAGGTCCAGCCCCACACCGGCACGCCGAGCTTGCGGCGGATGAACTCGCAGCCGGCGGTGATGTTGCCCCACTGGTCCGAGCCGCCAATCTGCAGCTCGCAGCCCAGTGCCTGGCGCAGATGGTAGAAGTCGTAAGCCTGCAGCAGCTGGTAGCTGAATTCGGTGTAGCTGATGCCGGCGTCGCTGCCCATTCGCGACTTCACCGAGTCCTTGGCCAGCATCGCCGACAACGGGAAGTGCTTGCCGACATCGCGCAGGAAGTCCAGAAACGACAGCGGCGCGGTCCAGTCGGCGTTGTCGACCAGCACAGCCGGGTTGTCGGCCGCATCGAAGTCCAGCAGGCGGCGAAGCTGGCCCTTGATGCACTGCACGTTGTAGGCCAGCGCCTCGCGGGTCAGCAGATTGCGCTCGGCGGACTTGCCCGAAGGGTCGCCGATCATCCCGGTCGCGCCGCCGGCCAGCGGGATCGGCCGATGCCCAGCCAGCTGGAAACGCCGCAGCGTCAGCTGACCCATCAGATGCCCGACATGCAGCGAGTCGGCGGTCGGATCGAAGCCGCAATACAGGGCGATCGGACCCTGGTCCACGCGGGCCTTCAGGCCATCGAGATCGGTGCAATCGGCCAGCAGGCCGCGCCAGAGCAGGTCATCGATCAGGGTCATTCGGGCGGTCTGATTGTCGGGAAGGTTGTGGACGGTACCCGGTTCGGGCTGGAGGGGTCACGGGGTGGGGCTTCGAGAAGGCGCAGCCGATGGATCCGGAGACGCTCAGCGATCGATTTCACGCGGCCGCTCGCGCGTGAGCGGTGCCGCCTCCACCGGCTGCGGGAGTGTGGACAGGCTCTCCGGGATGGCCCGATGCTCGGGCATGCTGCGTTCGAGCCGGGCGTGCAGGTGGGCCGCACGGGCGTGGCGCAGCTCCTCGACGAAGCGCCGGGCGCGGTGCCGATCCGCGAATTGCACCCGCAGGCGGACGCGTCCATGCCGGGCCGCGGGCAACTGCGACAGGGTCTGGAAATCGTTGAGTTCCAGTTCCACCCACGGCATCAGCTAGAACCAGCCGAGTCCGAAGCTCAGCTGTTCCAGTTGTTCGAGCGGTAGCAGCAACTCGCTGGGTTTCGATTTCAGAACCCCCAGCAATGCGTCCGCCGTCTGGAAGGACAGGCGCAGCTGATTCCCGTCGAAGCTCAGCATGCCCTGGACTTCACCGAAGCCCTCGTAAGCCTCGGCATGCACGGGCAGCGCGCTGCGCCACGTGTAGTGGGGGTCGACACGGTCCATGAAGTCGCTCCGTCTGATCGAGCGCAATATACGCGAGGACTCACCGCCGGCCGGCGGTGATGGGATTGGCTCGGAACTGTGGGGATCGCTTCACTACGTTCGCGATGACGAGGGAGATCGGGCGCTCGCGGATCATCGGACGTCGATCCTTGCCTTGCGTCTCGTCATCGCGAGGCGCGTAGCGCCGTGGCGATCTCGGGGTTCTGTACGAACTGCGCAGACACGGCAAGGCAGTCCGCGTCAGCGTGGAGTCGGACACCAGCCCTCGCGGTGCCTGACGGCACATCGCTCGGGCGTGTTTCCTTTCGACGGCAGTGCCGTCGATCACGCTCTGGCGAGCGTGACCAGGAAACGACCCTTCGGCACATCGTCGCGGGCGTTCGGCGGGCAGGCGCATGCGCCTGCGACCCACGACGCTCCCGAGGCTTGAAGCCCGTCGCGTCAGATGTCCAGGTTGCTGACCCGAAGCGCGTTGGCTTCGATGAAGACGCGTCGTGGCTCAACCGCCTCACCCATCAGCATGCTGAAGATCTGGTCGGCGGCGACGGCGTCGTCGAGGGTGACTTGCAGCAGGCGGCGGACTTCCGGGTTGACGGTGGTTTCCCAGAGCTGTTCCGGGTTCATTTCACCCAAGCCCTTGAAGCGGCCGACTTCGCGGTTGCGCTTGCCTTGCTCCAGCAGCCAGACGTAAGCCTCTTCGAAGCGTTCGACGGCGATTTCGCGGTTTCCGCGACGGACCATCGCGCCGGGCTGGATCAGGCCGTCGAGTTCGGCGGCGAGGTCACCGACAACCCGGTACTCGTGGCTGTCGAACCAGGCGGCCGGCAGCGTGGTGATCGCCGACAGGCCATGGCGGCGGCGTTCGATGCACAGCGCGCTGTCGGCGCCTTCGCCGCTGACCGACAGCTGGTAGCGCGGAGCATCGAGGCCGCTGCGCGACAGGGTCTGCTGCAGCGAGGCGAGGAAGGCGGCGCGACGGGTGGGATCGCCGAAGGTCTCTGCGCTCATGGCGGGCGCCTGCAGCATGGCGCGCAGCAGGTACGGATCGGCGCGGCCGCTGAGCTTCTCGACGTGCTGCTGGCTGCCGGCGTACTGCCGCATCAGCTTTTCCAGCGCCAGCGGCGCGATCGGCGGGGCATCGGCGGCCGGCGACAGTTCGGCACCGTCGACCGCGCTGGCGATCAG
>Ga0075154_10000034_pt1 | contig 94490 bp, 69 predicted proteins | sample JI71714BDNA_FD_70965 | JGI IMG/M metagenome (GOLD analysis project Ga0075154, IMG submission 70965) | Wastewater effluent complex algal communities from Wisconsin, to seasonally profile nutrient transformation and Carbon sequestration -... | ecosystem: Engineered > WWTP > Effluent > Algae... | reverse complement strand
GGCTACCGCCTGGCCCTGCACCCGCCCCTGCCCGACTTCCCCAGCCGCGACGCCACCGCCGACACCACCCGCGTCAACGCCCTGATCGAAACCCTGATCCGCGCGGCCCCGAGTGAGTACCTGTGGGTACACCAGCGCTTCAAGCGGCAACCGCCGGGGTCGCCGTCGGCGTATTGAGGCGGGTCCGAGCATCAGTAGCACCTGGGCAGATCACGATCCGGCGACCATTCGGATCACGGTTTCATCAAAATCCCCAATGCGACTGCTGTCGTCCCGAGAATCACCAGCCAGGCGATCAACAGCCGGTACCCCACCGCGGCGTCGTCGACCGCGTCGACTTCAATCACATATCCGCACAGCACCATCAGCCATCGCGATCCGTAAATCATCAGCAGCAAAAGGCCGAATGACGGCAGCCAAACCCATACGCCGACGTCGATAACCACTCGACCCCAGAAAAATCCGGCCACTGACCCGAAGATGTACAGCGCCCACTCCAAATCGGTCCGAATTCGCAGACGCGCGCCACAGGCGTGCGGCACGCCCGGGGTTCCAAATATCAGGCGTCGCACGATTCGCGGCTCCAGCGCCGTACCACATTTCGGACAAGTCGCCAAGTCCCGCTACTCCGCCTGATCAATGGGAGGCACACCGAGGTCGACAAGCGGGAGGCCACAAAACGGACAAAAGCCGATCAACAGCCGGTCGGAGACGATCACTGCCCCAACCTCGCTCGCGAGGCCTTGATCGACCTCGGCCGGCGTCGCTCGCCAGTCGGTATCCAGCACCCAGGACCACTCTTCGATATTGATCTTCACATATCGAATCAGAACCTCCGCACCGCGTCGAGCATCGCAATGGTGGCGGATTTCGTCACTGTCGGATTCATCCATCGGAATCAGCGCGAAACTCGCGGACGACTTCGATCAACCCGACGATATGGTCATTCAATGCTTCCAGATCCTCCGCAGGAATCCACCACTCCGTGTGACCCCGGCCGCCCACGGTCTGCACCGGGTAACTCTCGACGAAGCCCGCGGACACCCGGAATCGAGTGACCGCGCCGTAACCGCTGGCGGGCACATTCCAGTCGCGGGCGATCTGCACCGCGTAGTCCTCGTTGGTGACCGGGTAGAAGATCGGCTGACCCGGCAAGCGCGGCGGCCACCGCCGCCAACCCGACGCCTTGACCAGCTCCAGTTCCTCGGGGCCGGTGGGCCGGTACATCACGACGGTATCCATTGGGCGACCCCCACTGCTGATCAGGCGCGTGATCCTACCCGAGCCCCCGTGGCTCACGACCGCGCTGGCGACCGACACTGACAGGAGTAGCGGACACCGGCGACCGACGTCAATTCGGCGGTACTGGTCGCCGACCGGGCCGAGGTCTCCACGACTGGCCAATCTCGACGCCAGCGCGCCCCCCGACCGCGGCGCCACCGGGCGGGCCAGGCGGGCCCCGCCCGGCGCCTGAGTCCCGCCCGATGCACCCGCGCCGTCCCGACGACGGTCCGGACAGGCCCGGCCTGCCCAGAACTTTTTCGTCCGAGGGCCTGACAGTTCGCTGCGCCAAAACGCGCTGAGTCACATACCAGCCGAACTCGGCGTGCTTCCGGAAGGCCACCATGAACACCAACAAGCTCACCCCAGCGTCCCGTTGCCTGGTGTGGGCACTCGTCCTCTGCAGCGGTGGGCTGTCAGCCGCGCCGTGTGACACCGACGCCACGCCGGTCATTGCGCTCTCGATCACCGCCACCGAAGTGCGAGTGGCTGACCGCACCTTGCGGATTCAGGTCGGGCCCGAGGGTTGCGTGCTCATCCATCGCCCTTCCTATTTCAAGAACGCCGGCCCCTATCGCCTCCAGTTGACCACCGCCGAATTCACCCGGCTTACCCAGCAAGTCTCGCCCGCCCTTCGCAGCACCGATGCAACGGGGCTGCGTCAGCGCATTACCGGCGCGGAGCGCCGCCGCGCCGTCGAAGACGCAGCGAGCCCGCGATCGGAGCGGCGCTTTCAGGTGATGGACGCCGACCGTTACGTCCTCGAGACACGGATTCAGGGCGCCGCCCCGTCCAAACTCACCTTCGACGGTATCCCGGCCTATGCCGAAAATTATCCGGACGTTCCCGAGCTGCAGGAACTCCGCCAGCTGATTGACGAGCTGCAACAGATGGCGATGCGCCGCGATGCCGAAATCGCCACGGCGGTGGCGCCATGAAGCGCTCACTCGCAGGCTGGTTTCTGACTGGCCTTCTCCTCGCTCCGCAAACCGGCCAATCCGGCGCCTATGTGTCGGCCACCGAGAACGAACCCGACAACCGCACCCACGCCCGCAATTTCGATGGCACGGGAGGCGAGCTGGCGCCGATTCGGGTCTGCCTCGATATTCAAACGAACGAGGCACTGGCGGTGCAGGCCGAACCGGCCCTGCTGAAAGCGATCGACACGATGAATCGCTTTCGCTCGCTCGGCCAGCACACCTTCGCCACCGCCGCCGACAACGATGTACCGGCCGGCCAGTTCGATTTCGAGTCCGTGTTGCTGCATGAATTCATGCACGCCACCGGACTTGATCACCCGAATCACTCCGATGAATCCGGCCTACCCAGCGGACCTGACAACGGAACCAAGAGCACCGACGGCGCCGACAACATCCTCAATCAAGGCGCCGGCGCCGATGGCATCCATGGCTCCAGCGACGACGTGCGCGGCGACGACATCAATCTGCACTGGTACCAGAAGGGCGTCAACCACCCGGGCGTGTTGCCCGCGATCATCGACGAATCGACCCATGCGCGCGACCTGGGATTTCTGCCGAGCGGCCATCTGTTTGCCGCGAATGCCGATCGCAGCGTTCTGGCAGCGCTGGGTCTGGTCAACGCAGAAGCCGTCGCCCAGCAGGGCACCGGCCCGGATGAAGCGCAACGGCATCTCCATCATGACGACGTCGCCAGCATCCAGCTCGCCCGGGCCGGGCTGAATGGCATTGCCGGAGATGCGGACGATTATCGAACTACCCTGACCTATCGAGGCCGCTTCGCCGGTGACACCACCGAAAATTGCCAGATCAATGTGCGATTCGACAACAGTACCGGCTTTGCCACGACGAGTCTGGGCAACTTCCGGATCCAGCCGAATCACTGGGGCACGTTTTTTGCCCGCATCCGTTTCAATCCGAACGTCAATTGGTACCTGAGCCCCGGGCCGAATACCGTCACCACCATCGTCTCGGATCTCCCGGACAGCTCGACCCTCGCCACACCCTATCAAGTGCAAGTCAGTGTGGCCAAGGCCGCCGGCAATCCGATCACCGCGCTGCCGCAGGGGCGCGTGGAAGTGCGCGATGGCCCGCGCCACAGCGAGCACACCGCCCGCTGCACGATCGATCTGCTCGGCACGCCCGGCGAGATCGGCACCTGCACCATGATTCCGCTCAGCACCGGCAGCAAGACCCTGACGGCCGAGTACTTGGGACATGGCGGCTTCGACGCCAGCAGCGACACCGAAGCCCACCTCGTGACCGGCACCCTGACCTTCAGCGCGACCAGCGCCACACCGAATCCGGCCGCTGTCGGGATCCCCGTGACGTTTCAATGGACGCTGGCCGCACCCGCAGGACAACCCATCGCGGCCCCCACCGGCACCGTGACCCTCAAGGACGCACCCGATTGCGCGAGTGCGCCGGCGGGCCCCGCCCATCAATGCAGCCGTACCCTGTCCGGCAGCACCGGCGCCCAAAGTCAGAGCTGCAGCATCACCTTCAACAGCGCCGCCGCGCGCAACCTCCAACTCTGCTACAGCGGCGACACGGCTTATCCGCCGGTCAGCGCAAGCCTGGCGCACACCGCCGTCAATGGACGCGCCACCAGCACCACCTTGACCAGTCTGCTGCCCAATCCGTCCCGTCCGTTCGAGCCCATCGTGGCGCAGTTCACGGTGCGCGAAACGCCCGATTTGGGTGGTTTTCCGAGCGGGTTGGTCGAAGTCAGCGACGGCCCTGCCAATGATCCGATGACGGCCCGCTGCCGCTTTACCCTGCAGGGGATTGCCAATGAAGTCGGCAGTTGTACCTTGGTGCCGGTGCGTGCGCGGCCGGTCACTTTAACCGCCAGCTTTCCCGCGACGAATATCTGGGCAGCCAGCAGCGGCACGCGCGCGCAGACGATCCGCGACTTCGCCATTGTGCGTAACGCGCCCAGCGTCAGCCGGGTCGGCCAAGGCGTCTTCGTCGGGATCAGTGTCGATGTCGAGCGTTACCTGCAGACCCCGTCACCCACCGGCGTGGTGACCGTCAGCGACGGCGTCGATCAATGCCAGTTCTCGTTGCCCTTGGGCAACGGTTGTTTCTGGACGGGAAGCACCGCGGGTCAGCGCACCTTGACCGCCAGTTGGCCGGGCGATTCCAACTATTCCGCGGCGACCAGCACTATCAGCCAAACCGTGCTGGCCGCGGGCTTTCCAAGACTGATCAGCAATGCCGCGATCGGGTACGAGGACGGCAATGGCAGCGCCGCCCTGGGGAGCCAGACGGTCAATCACGACGGCCGCTGGGTGGTATTTGCCTCCGATGCCACCAATCTGGTTGCCGGTGACAGCAATGGCGTGGGCGATGTGTTCGTGCGGGATATGCGCTCGGGCCAGGTCCGCCGCGTGAGTATGGCTGCCAATGGCGAACAGGCGAATGGCCTGAGTTACGAGCCCAGCATCAGCGGCAACGGCCGCTTCGTGGCCTTTACCTCACTGGCCAGCAATCTGGTGCCCGGAGACACCAACAATGTCCGGGATGTGTTCGTCAAGGATCTGGGCAACGGCAGCATCGTGCGCGCCAATCTCACCGAAGCCGGTGCCCAAGACACCACCAACAACAGCTCCTTCAACATGAATCCGGTGTTGAATGCCGACGGCCGTTTCGTCGCCTTCATCACCTTTGGCCGGCTGGTGGCGGCAGACAACGAGAGCCACACCGACGTCTACGTGCGCGATTTGCAGACCGGCGCGCTCGATCTGGTCAGCACCACCAGCACGGACCAACTCGGCGACTGGCGCAGCTACAGTCCATCACTCAGCGCCGACGGTCGATTCGTCGCCTTCATGTCGCAGGCCTTCAACTTCGATCCCAACGACTTCAACGGCACCGGCGATATCTTCGTCAAGGATCGACTGACGCGGACCCTGAAGACGGTCAGCGCCAGTGCCACCGGCGTGGTGGGATTTCAGGCGAATAACCTAGCTTCCAGTATCGCACCGATGATCAGCGCCGACGGTCGCTTCGTGGTGTTTCAATCCAATGCGCCGAATCTGGTGCCTGGCGATCTCAACAACAACGTCGATGTGTTCGTCAAGGACACGGAGACCGGCGCCATTGAAAAAATCAGCACCACGGCCACTGGCGTCCATGGTGCAGGCGGCAGCGAGCGGGCGTCGATGAGCGCGGACGCGCGCTACGTGGCCTTTGTTTCTCGCGCGGCCAACTTGATTCCGCTGGATACCAACAATACCGAGGATGTCCTGCTCAAGGATCGCCAAACCGGATCGATCACCCGGATCAGCGCACCCAATCCGTCCTCCCAGTTCAGTCAGGCCAGCTTGAATCCCGCGATCAGCGGCGATGGCCGCATGGTCGCCTTTACCACCACTGCCGGTGCGGCAGCGGGTGACAGCAACAATCTGCCCGACGTCTATCTGCGCGGCACGCCGGTGGCCACGCTGGTGCGCGTCAGCAGCGCCCATTTCGGCGCGCGGGGCGATGCGGCAAGCGATCAAGCCAGTATCAGTCGCGATGGCCGCTATGCCGTCTTCACCTCGGCCGCCAGCACGCTGATGCCCAATGCCAGCACCGGCCTCCCCACTGACAGCAACGGCGTTTCGGACGTTTTCCTGCACGACCGCAGCAACGGCGTCATCACCCGGGAGAGCACTGCGCCCACCGGCAATGGCAACACCAACGGTGCAAGCGAAGCCATCGCGATCAGCGCTGACAATCAGTGGCTGGCGTTTCTTTCCTCCGGCAGCAACCTGATCACCGGCGACACCAACGGCTTGAACGATGTGTTCGTCAAACGGCCGGGCACCACCGTCAATTTGCGGGTCAGCACGGCGAGCGGCGGCGCACAGCGCACCAGCGGGGTGCTTGCCGGACCGGTATCGATCAGCAATACGGGCAATTGGGTCACGTTTACCAGCAGTGACTCGAATCTGGTTGCCGGAGACACCAACGGCTTTTCCGACATCGTGCTGAAAAATCGCGCCAGCGATACCACGCAACTGGTCAGTACCAGCGCTGCGGGCACGCTCGGCAATGGCCACAGTCAGCAGGCACAGCTGAGCGATGACGCCAGTGTGGTGGTTTTCTCCTCGGATGCCAGCAATCTGGTCAGCGGCGACACCAACGGCGCGCGCGATATCTTCGTCAAGACCGTCGGCAGCGGTGCCATCGCCCGGATCAGCAGCAACAGCAGCGGCGCGCAGGCCAACCGCGCGAGCAGCGATCCGGCGGTCAGCAGCAACGGGCGCTTCGTTGCGTTCGCATCGGCGGCCAGCAATCTGATCGCCAGCGACAGCAATGGGCTGGTCGACATCTTCGTCAAGGATCTGACCGACGGCAACGTGACCCGCGTCAGCGTCGATGCGGCCGGCACACAAGGTGTGGGCGGCGACTGCAGTTCGCCGTCGATCAGCAGCAATGGCCGCTACATTGGCTTCATTTGCGCCATGAGCAATCTGGTCCCCGGCGACACCAATGCGCTGCCCGATCTGTTCGTCAAGGATCAAGTCACCGGCGCCATTACCCGAGGTTCGATCACCGATACATCGACCCAGGCAAATGCCGCCAGCACCGCCAGTGCGCGCGCCATTTCGGATGACGGTTTCATGCTGTTTGCCAGCAGTGCCGACAATCTGCTCGAGGCCAACACCGACGCGGTCAGCGATATATTCTTGAATCGCTACTCCGTGGCGTCGCTCTTGACCAGCAGCGTCGCCATCACCGCCCATACGCCGGAGCCTTCACCGCGAGATTCGGCGTATCTGGTCTCGGTCAGCGTGACACGCAGCATCGGCGGACCGGCCCTGAGCGGCTCGGTGCTGATCAGCGAAGGCGTCAACAGCTGCATCGCGGCCTTGACCGCGAATGCGGGAGGCGCCAGCGGCAGTTGCTCCCTGATCTCCAACGTCGCGGGGACTCGGGCGCTGAGTGCCACTTACAGCGGCGACCTGAATTACGCCAGTGCCACCGCGCCCAGCGTCAATCATGTCGTCTCGCCCATCCTCCCGAGCGCACCGATCATCGGGGTTGCCGTAGCCGGCAACGGCGAAGTGCGGGTCCAGTTCGGCGCTGCGCTCGACGACGGCGGCGCGGCCATCAACGGCTACACCGCGACCTGCGGCGGCAGGAGCGCGTTTGCCAGCGGCGCGCCGATCACGGTCACCGGTTTGACCAACGGGGTGCCCGTGACCTGCACGGTCACCGCGCGAAACGCAGCCGGGACCGGTCCCGCATCCTTGCCCTCCAACAGCGTCACCCCGAACAGCGCGCAATCGTTGGTCGGGCCCTTTGCTTACGTACCCACCCGGAATACCGGGCGTCTCGCGGTGATCGATCTGGGCACCAACAGCGTGATCGATACGATTGCCGTCGGTTTCGGCTCATGGGGCATTGCCGTCAGTCCGGACGGATCTCGCGCTTATGTGGTTGATCAGGCGTTTTCGAATGTGCGGGTGATCAATACCATCACACGCAGCGTGGTGGCCACCATTCCGGTCGGCACCGATCCGTGGACCGCTGCTGTTTCACCCGATGGCTCTCGGGTGTTTGTCAGCAACACCACGTCCAACACGGTTACGGTCATCAATGCGCTCAACAACACGGTCATGGGCACCGTGAACGTCCCCGCACGACCGACCAGTCTGGTGGTGGCACCCGATGGCAGCCGGGTCTACGTCGGAAACTCCAGCGGCGGCAATCTTGCGGTCATCGCCTTGCCCGCACTCACGGTCAGCCAGATCAATGTCGGCACCATGCCCTATGGTCTGGCAGTGAGCCCGGACGGCAGCCGGCTGTATATGGTCAATGGCCAGCCAACCGCATCCAGCCGCGCATTGGCGATGAATACGGCAACCAACGCGATCGTCGCCAGCGTGCAGGTGGGTGATCAGCCCCTGGCCATTGCGGTGAGCGCCGATGGCACGCGCGTTTACGCCAGCAATAGCATCGGCAATTCGGTTTCGGTGATCAATGCCGCCACCTGGACGGTACTGGCGACCGTTCCGACCGGACCCCGGCCGATCGGAATCGATGTGCATCCCAACGGCAGCCGCGTTTATGTGGGTAACAGCGACGGCTCCATGAGCGTGCTCGATACCGCAACGAACACGCTCCACAGCACCATTGCCGTGGACACCGGAGCAATCATTGCCTTTGGCAACTTCATCGCGCGGAGTACACCGCCACCCAATCGCATGTTTGCCGTGGGCTCGATCACCCTGCCGGCGACCGGTCCCGGCGACAATGCCGCCACTCGTGTGTTCTTCGCACAGCCCTTCAGTGCAACGCCGATTGTGATCGTGCAGGGTGACGATGCGGACAGTGATCCCAAGGCATTGCGACTGAGCAATATCACCGGTTCGAGCTTTGATGTGCTGCATGTGGAACCTCAGGGCTGTGTGGGCTGTACCGGCGCCGGCGGAACGACCACCGTGCATTGGTTGGCAGCGCTGCCCGGCAGCTATCGCCTGCCGAACGATGTGCCGCTGCTGCGGAATATCCACGTGCCGAACGCGCCCGGACCGGGCGTGCTGGTCCATGTCGGCAATGTGCTCACCATGGCCAGCCAGCGCGCGGCTGGCTACGGCGGCTTTGCCGGCTTTGCACCCAGAGCATGGGAAACCGTGAGTTTTCCCAATCCACCCGGATTTGCCTTCAGTGCGGCCCCGATTGTGCTCAGCAGCCTGCAGAGCTGGGGCCAGGCCAATGAGGGCGCGAATTTGAGCGTGCCGCCCTTGCCCGCGCGGCCTCGCCTGTCGGGTGTCTCGCGCATCTGGTTGACCACCGCCGTGCGTAATGTGAGCGCCACCGGCTTTGAAACCGCGCTCGAAAGTTCCAGCTCGGATGATGCTGGCGCACCCACACCCGGCCTCAAGACCCCCGAGAACATCGGCTATGTTGCGATCGAGTCGGCGGTCTCGACCCAACTCAGGGTCCTGGGCGGCAGCACGGTGGCACTGGCCACCGGCACCGGCACGGCCACCGGCACCTGTTCCACCACCAGCCTCAGTTTCCCGCTCGGCAGCAGCATCATTGCGGCCAACCTGCGCGGGTTCGGCTCGCTGCAGAGCCGCAATGAAGATGACGGCGGCTGGCTGCGGCGCTGCAGCCTGACCCACCCTGGTGGTGTCACGGTTAGCCTGGGGACCCGCGTCGATGAGGATGCGGACCTGAAATCGGATCGCAGCCACCCCAGCACGGAGACCATCGGCACCGCGGTTTTTGGCGGCGATTTCGTCACCACGCCGGTGAGCCTCGCATTCCTGCAGGTCGAACGGACGGGCGAGCGCCTGGACGTGCGCTTCGGCAGCGCCACCGAGACCGGCCATCTGGGCTATCGCCTGTGGGGTCGCCGTGACGCCGGCAACGCCTGGCGCGCCTTGCATGAGGACTTGATCGTCGAGCCGGTGAGCGGCAAGGGCGGCGACAGCATGCGCATGAAGGCCTATCAGCGCTTCGTTGACGCCACCGATGTCGGCGAAATCCGCGTGGAGGACGTGGATATCCTCGGTCAATCGCGTTTCCATCCGGCGGTGCGACTGGACGCCGCCGGTGCGGCCACGGTGGGCGCACCGGTCGTGGAACAACCCCTCGATTGGGCTGCCATTCGTGCCGCCAATGCGCTCAGCGAAGGCCGCAACCGCTCGCTGACGCCAGCGGTCTCGGTGCTGGCCAGCGTCAGGAAGGCCGGGGTCCAGCGGGTCAGCTACAGCGATCTCATCGCGGCCGGCTTCGCCAGCAGCGCCATCGCGGCCGATATCGCGGTGCTGGAAAACGGCCAGCCCGTGCCTCGATTCGTGGATTGCGCGGGCAGCACGTTCGGCCCCGGCTGTGCGATCGAATGGATCGGCACCCTGCGCAACAGCCTGTATGGCAGTGAACGCATCTATGAAATCAAGGTGGACCGCGCGCAGGCGCGCCCGGTCGACTCCGGGGCGCTGGTCGGCGGGTCGGGCGCGCCGCGCACCTTCATTGCGGAAGTGGATCAATCGCCGAATCGCGGCTACAGCTTCAGTGCACCCGGTGATGATCCCTGGTTTGATGCCCGCGTTTCGACCGCCACGACGCCGATCGACATCAGCCGCAGTTTCACGCTCCCCCACCGTGTGCCCGGCTCCAGTGCGACCCTGACGGTCAAGCTCTGGGGTGGGCTGGACTACGCCGGCTCCAACCAATCGGCGCCTGATCACAGCATCGAGCTGCTGCTGAATGGCACGAGCATTGCCCAGCGGCGCTTTGACGGTCTGGTCGAGGAGAATATCTCGATCAATCTGGGCGATGCGCAGTTGCAGAGCAACAACACGTTGACACTCCGGGTCTTGGGAGACACGGGGTATCCGGCGGATGTGGTGCTGCTGGACGGATTCACCCTGCGCTATTGGAGTACCAGCAGCCTGCGCGATGGCGGTCTCCAGATCGGCGAGTTCAACGCGACCACGACGGCCGGGGACATTCTCCTGCAAGACGGCATGGAGTCGCGCAGCGGTTTTTCCGTCACCGGCATTGATCAGGCCAGCACGATCTGGAGCCAGATCAATGGGGTGATCAAGCGCGATCACGCCAGCACGAGTGTCTCGGTGGATCAGCGAGCGAACGCGGTGCTGGTGGTGAACGACTCGCAGCTTCAGCGGCCTACCCTCAGTGCCGGTGTCACCGCAGAAAGCAACTTCGGACCTGCGGATTATCTGATCGTGACCCATCCGCTGTTTGCCGGAGATTTGCAGCCGCTGATTGCGCTGCAGCAGAGCCGCGGCTACAGCGTGAGGGTGCTGCGCACGGATGCCATCTATGCGGCGAAGAGCGCGCATCAACGCAGTCCGCAGGCCATTCGCGAAGCGATCAGCCAGATCAATCCCAGGTTCGTGCTGCTGATCGGGGGCGACAGCTACGACTACGATGATCATCTGGGCGTCGGCTCACAGAGCTTCCTGCCGACCTTTTATCGCGTGGCCAGCCCGATCGTGCGTTTTGCCGCCAGCGATGCCCATTACGCCGATGGTGACGGCGATGGCGCGCCTGAACGCGCCGTCGGACGCCTGCCCGTGCGCACGGTGGAAGAACTGCAGCGGGCGATTCAAGCCGCGATCACGCGCGGCAATCAACCGGTGGGCAGCTATTTTGCGGCTTCCGGGAACTCCGCGAGCCATGAACACTTCGGCGTGCACAGTCGGGCCATGCTGAGCTATTTGCGCCAAGGCCAGGTCGTCGACTTTGGCTTGATTGACGAAATCGGCCCGCTGGACGCGCGCGCCAAAGCGACGGCGGCGCTGGCCGGTGGCAGTGACTGGATCAGCTATCTCGGCCATTCCAGTCCGAATCGCTGGGCCTTCCAGAACCTGCTGGACACCACGCAGCTGGCCAGCATCCAGCGCAGTGCGGTGCCGGCGATCGTCAGCCAGTGGGGCTGCTGGAACAGTTACTTCGTGATGCCCAATCAGGACACCATGAGCCACGCCCTGATGCTGCGCGGCAACACCCTGGCCGCTGCGGTCATCGGGTCGAGCAGTCTGGCGGAAGACGCCAGTCTCCTCGCACTCGGCACGCGCCTGTTCGATCTGCTCGAAGATGGGCGCATGGAAGATGACGCTGGCGTGCCGATCAACACGCTCGGTGAGGCGCTCCAGCACGCCAAGCGCGATCTGGCCCGCAGCGCGCCGGAGCACGTGGAATCCAACTACGCCATCACGCTGTTCGGGGATCCGGCGATGCGCCTCCGGTAGCCGCACCGTGTCGGAGGGCTGTCAGTCCACGCGGCCGTTCTGCGCGTGGCAGGTCGCGGTCACCCTGCCGACGCCGGTCCGACCCGTGAGCCCAGGCGATTCCGGTCACCGCCGAAGCTCACGTGGTCGCTGGCATCCTCCGTGCCCATGCGACCGGCCCCCGACATCGACGCCGACCTGGCGGCCCTGCGCGATGCGCTGAGGCCGGCGCTGGCGCGGTTGGTGCCGGCGCTGCATGCGGACTTGAGGCAGTTGGCGGCCGCGCAGCGGCGGCGGTTTTTCAGTCCGCCGACGTTGTCGACCACCGCGGTGGTGCACGAGCTGTATCTGAAGCTAGCCGGCAGCGGCAGCCTCAAGGTCGAGAGTCAGCGGCACTTCTTCGCACTGGCGGCGCTGGCGATGCGGCAGATCCTGGCCGACCACGCGCGCAAGCGCCTGAGTGCGCGGGAGGCGGGCTTGCTGGGTGCGGTCGAGGTCGACGCAGCGATGCCGGTGGCGGAGACCGATCTGCCGACCATCGTCGGTGTCGACAGCGCACTGACCCGGCTGGCCGAGGTCAATCCGCGGCTGGTCGAGGTGGTGAACTGCCGCTTCTTCGGCGGTTACAGCGAGGTCGAGACCGCCGAGATCCTCGGCGTCAGTGACCGGACCGTGCGCCGCGACTGGGATCGGGCGCGGGCGTGGCTGGCGGTGACGCTGGGTTCCTCATGATGGGCGACCCGCTGCGCGGCCTGAGCACCGCCGACGCGAAGCGCGTCGATGCGCTGCTGGAGCAGGCGCAGGATCTGGACGCAGATGGCCAGGCCGAACTGTTGGCGCGCACCGAGCGCGAGGCGCCTGCGCTGGCCGCCGCATTGGCGGCACTGCTGGCTGCGCTGGCAGAGGCGCCGACGCTGGAGCCGCCGTTGCCGCGCGTGGATGCGGATGCGGCGTCCGTGGCCTCGCTGCCCGCCGGTACGCGCCTCGGCGCCTGGCGGATCGTGGCGCCGGCCGGTCAGGGCGGCATGGCCAGCGTGTATCGCGCCGAGCGCGCCGATGGCCCCTTCGAACAGACGGCGGCGATCAAGCTGCTGGATCGCGCCGGCGCCGACTGGGCGGCGCGCTTTGCCGTCGAGCAGGCGCTGCTGGCGCAGCTCACCCATCCGGGCATCGCGCAGTTGCTGGACGGCGGCATCAGCGCTGGCGGCCAGCCGTGGTTCGCGATGCGCTGGGTGGACGGCCAGCCGCTGGATCAGTGGCTGACGTCGCGGCGCTGGTCGCTGGCGCGGCGGCTGGCGCTGTTCGAGCAGGTCGCCGGTGCGGTCGCCCATGCCCACGCCCGCTTGATCATCCATCGCGACCTGAAGCCGGCCAACGTGCTGGTCGACGCTGGCGGACACGCCGTGCTGCTGGATTTCGGGATCGCCCGCCTGCTGGATGCCGGTGGCGCCAGCGAGGCGACGCGGTCGCTGTTGACGCCGGCCTGGGCAGCGCCGGAGCAGCTGGCCGGTGGCAGCCTGACCACTGCGGTCGACGTCCACGGCCTCGGGCTGTTGCTGTACCTGCTGCTCAGCGGTCGCCACCCCTGGCCGGAAGCGCTGGACAGCCTCGGCGGCGCGGCGGCGGCGATCGGTCAGCGCGACCCGCCGCCGCTGACGCGCGCGGCGCGCCCTGACCTGCCCTACCCGGCGCGTACGCTGAGCGGCGATCTGGACGCCATCGTGCAGCGCGCGCTGGCCAAGGACCCGGCCCGCCGCTATGCCTCGGTCGAGGCGCTGCGCGAGGATCTGGCGCGCTACCGGGCGCGGCAGCCTGTGCAGGCGCGCCGCGGGGCGCTGGGCTATGCGCTGCTGCGCTGGAGCCAGCGCCACTGGCTGCCGGCCGGCCTCGCCGCACTGTGCGCGCTCAGCCTGATCGGCGCCACGGTCTACAGCACCGGCCAGGCCCGGATCGCCGCCGCCGAACGCGATGCCGCGCGGCTGGAAGCTCGTCGGCAGGAAGCCCTGCGCGAGCACCTGCAGCTGGCCTTCCGCGAGGGTGCGGCGCTCGGCAGCGGCGCGACCGCCAAGCAGCTGCTGGATGCCAGCGCCGCCCAGCTCGACCTGCTGTACGGCGACGACCCGGAGGTCCGTCGCTCGGTGCTGCTGTCGCTCGGCGAGCTGTACTTCGTGCTCGGCGACTATCCGGCGGCCCGCGCGATGCTGACCCGCTTTCTCGCCGACCCCGGCGAGGCGGCCGCAACCGACCGCGTCCTGGCCCACAGCCAGCTGGCGCAGGTGCTGGTTCGCCTGGGAGAACTGGACGCCGCCGATCGCGAACTCGCCGCCGCCGTGGCCTTGCGTGGGCCGCCGCCCGATCCGCCGCGCGATCTGGACGTGCAGCTGCTGGCGGCCCGCTCGCAGCTGGTCCGTGCCCGCGGCGACCTCGCACAGGGTCTCGCCCTGCAGCGCGAAGTGGTGCAACTCAGCGCCGCCGCCCCGGACGGCACGCCGCTGTCGCTGGGCATCGCCCGCAGCAATCTGGGGCTGGCGCTGCTGCAGGCAGACCAGCTGGAGCCCGCCCGCGTCGAGTTCCAGGCCGCGCTGCTGACCTGGCGCCATGCCGGCCACGAGCGCTCCGGCCATGCCATCACCACGCTGGGCAACCTCGCCAACGTCGAGCAGCTGCTCGGGCGACTCGCCGAGGCCGATCGGCACTACCGCGAAGCCACCGCCCTAGCTGTGGCGCTGACCGCCGAAAACGCCGCGCTGGCCGCCCTGCTCGGCAACCACGCACGGCTGGCGATCACCCGCCACCGGCTCGACGACGCGGCCGCCCTGCTCGCCCGCGCCGTATCCCTCGCCGAGCGCTACGCCGGCGCCGACAGTGTCGACGTCGCCAGCCTCGCCCTGACCGAAGCCGACCTCGCGCTGGCCCGGGCCGAGCCCGGCGCTGCCATCAACGCCACGGCCCGCGCCCGCCGGATCTTCGAGGCCAGACTGGGCGCCAGCCATCCGCTGCTGGCTCGCGTCGAACTGGCCGAAGCCCGCATCGCGGTTGCGCGCCGTAGCGCCGACGGCCTGAGCCGCCTCGACGCTGCGATCCAGCGCCTCGCCGCCGGCCCGCCGCTGCTGCGCCGGCAGGCCGTGCGCGCCGACCTGCTGCTGGCCGACGCCGCGCTGACCCGCGGCGACCCGGTCCGCGCCCGCGCGGCGCTGGTCCGCGCCACCAACAGTCCGGCCGCCGCCACGCTGGCCGACTGGGAACGCGCCGAACTGCGGCTATGGCGTCAGCGCGCCGGCCTCAGCGTCGAACCCGGCCCCGGCGCGGACGCCGATCGTGCGCTGCTGCGTGAAGTGCTCGGCGACGGGCATCCGCGGGTGCGGGCGGTGCCATCAACTTGAGAAAGCCGCGCAAAAGTTCCGTCATCGCGAGGAGTGCAGCGACGTGGCGATCTCCGCTCGCTTCGAATAACCGCTTCACTGCGTTCTCCATGATGTCATTGGCAAGCCATTGATTCGAATGTAAGTGACAGGATCGGCATTCGAGACGCACTCCACGATTCGTCATCGCGACCGCGGTCACAGTGACGCGGACTTGGGGACAGCGGCAATCATCAAGGCGCGTGCGCGTTTCCATCGGAAATCCCGGCTCGCAATGACGAAACCATGGCATCGCGCTCAAGTGAATGGCATTGCGGGTTCGGGCGGTGAAAGACCTCAGCGCGGTTCCCAGTCGTGCGGCCGGATCGCCGGACACTCCTCGACAGCGTCCACGATCCGCTTGAGCTCCGGCCCATTCCGCTCGTTGACCAATATGGAGCGGCCGTCGAACTCGAACGGAATCCTTGCGCCAATCAAATCGAGCATGACCTTCTGCATTTTACAGGGATTACCGAACTCGATGCCCTGCCGACGCGGTGCCCAGAGCGAGATCGCCGCGATCACTGCGCCGATCACCACCGTCGTCGCCAGCACCTTGACAAACGTCTGGACACGATTTCGAGCCTGCGTCATCGGATGTTTGCCCGAGGTTGACGACTCATTTCCCGCGAGTCCCGCGAGTCCTTTCGTGCGCGAGGAAAATCTGCACGATGTAGAAAAACAGCACAAAGGGAAACGTCCACATCGAGAAGGCACTGAGCAACGTCACAATCATGTAAGCCGCATCGTTGCTGGTTTCATCCACGTCGCGCATTCCGGCCATGAACTGGAAGGTCGCGTGCTCAAGGTTCAGGGCATACAGCAGGAACAGGATGAGGGTCAGCGGCAGGAAGACTGCCGTGATCAAGGCATCCCCGGATAGACCGGCCACCCGGCGCAGAAACCAGACCAACAGCGCCACCCGGTAGCAGGCGACAAACAGCAGGAACAAGGCGTTCAATCGAGCCGAATCCTCCAGCGGCAGGAAACGCTCGACCGGAATCGCGTACAGCAGCGCCGGCAATGCGGTCATGGTCAGGAAAATCAGCACCATGCGGTAAGACCAGCGTTCGGGGCGCAGCGGCCAGATGATCACCCAGAGCAGGAAGGCGAGTACGAACACGTAGGCGACGGAACCCAGCCCCAATTTCTGCCAGAGCGCAGTAGCGGGACTGTCCCAATAGCGGCCCACCCCGACCAGCCAGGTGCAGGCGAGGCCGAAGGCCAGATAGCGCTGCCATTCCGTGGCGATCGCTGGCGAGGGCTGCCGGAAGCTCAGCACACGCAGCGTGTCGACCAGCATCTGCTTCAGGCTTTCCATGAATTTCTCGAAGAATCCGGCGCGCAATCCAGAAATCAGTAAACCGTTGATTGCGCGTGATCCAATCCGCCCACCGTGCCGACATAGCGCATCGCCACCGTGCAGCGCTGGTACATCGCGCCATGGCGTGCCAGGATTTCGGCGTCGTACTGGAAACCCAGTTTCTCGTACAGATGGATTGCAGCCGCGCAGCGGTGATTGGTCAGCAGGAACAGGGGCGACTGTTGCATTTCCGCCGCCCGCGCAATCACCGCCTTCAACAGGAACTCGCCGGTCTTCTGACCACGCAGGGTATCGCGCACGCCCATCTTGGTGAGTTCCAGCGCGCCGTCATCGGTGGGCATCAGGGCGCAAGCGCCGATCACGCCGAAGTCCGGATGATGGGCGAACAGAATGTCCTCGCCCCGATCGATGATGTGCGTCTGCGGATCTTCAAGCACCTCGCGGTCGTGGGTCTCCAACTCGAACATCTCGCGGATCCACTGGGCATTGATGTCGTGGAAGTCCCGCGCCCGTTCCGGCGCCCATGGCAATACGGTCAGTCCGGGGCCTGGCGGCTTGAATGCTGACGGCATGGCCTTCCTCCTCGTTGAATTCGAGTGACGCCGGAGCCAGCACCAACCGCGAGGTCTGGTTTCCACGCGCCAGTCCGATCAGTGTTCGCAGCGTCTGGGAAAGTGGCGTCGAAATCAACCCGACCCTTGAACTATCCGCGTGGACCGATATATTCGACCGATGTACAGCGCCGGTCGCTCCCGCACATACCTGCTTGTCGCACTGTGTTTCCTGACCGGGGTCGCCGGCGGCTACACGACGCGCCGGGATGTGCCAGCCGAGCACCGGCCGGACGCACCTGCCCTGGCGGTGACCGAGGCGACGCCGGATCAGATTGCTGCAGAGGTCCGACTCCCGGTGGATGCGAACGCACCAGCCAACGAACGCTCGCCAGCGGCCTCGGCGCCGCACTTTCCGCCCCTGCCGCCGTTGGGCCCGATCCGCGAGTTGCTGCCCGAGCTCCACGAGCGGGCGCGCCGCGGGGATCGGGCGGCGGCACGGCGCGCGCATCGGGATCTGCAGTATTGCGCCGAGGCACGCGTGTCGCTGCAACACGTGGGCGATGCGCACAAAGCGCAGGCAAGCTGCGTCGCCGAACGGCTCTGCACGGGCCTGCGGGTGATTGATCTGGCCGAGGCGGGCGCCTTCCTTATGCGCGCGGCGGAACTGGGCGACCCCGACGCGATGGCGGCCGTCGCGGACAGCCAGGCCGTTGATGCAACCCCGGCGGGGATACGACGAATGCCCGCGACGCGGGCGCTGGCGCCAGCCTACATGCGCCAGGCGCTGCAGGCCGGCTCGCCCATCGCGATGTACAAGGTGGTGGTCGGGATCTGCATGCAAACGGATCCGGTGATGGCCATCCCCTTCCATCGCGACTTTCCGCCCGAGGAGCGATTGGCCTGGTTCCATGCGATCCGGCCGCTGTTGCAGCGCCCGCAGCTGCGTGACTTCCATCTGCACTGCAGCGAACGATGGACGCCAGACGCCGCTGCCCACGCCGAGGCGCGTGGCCGCGCCCTGCATGCGCAGTTCTATGCGACGCGGCGGGACTTGCCGGAGTCGGCAGAGGCCGGCTGGCAGCAGGCGCTGACGGAACTGGGGCGATTCGAGCCGCAGGGCGAGGATCCCCGCTGGGCGGATTTTCCCGAATGCGCCGGCTGACCGCGGCACTGCTGGCGCTGTTGCTGGGCTTCCTGCTCGGGCGCACGCTGGGCGCGCACGACGATTCCCCGATGGATCCGCCACACCACGAGGCGCCGAACACCCGCGCACCATCGGCGACGGAGGCCACGCCGGTCTGGATCCTGACACCGCAGCAGAACTCATCCGCTGCAGCAGCCACTGTGGCGCAGGATCTCCCTCAGGAACCGCCAGCCGGCCTGCGGCTAACCGAGAGCCTGGAGGCACTGCGCCAACGTGCCGAGGCCGGCGACATTGACGCGGCACTGCGGCTGGCACGTGAGCAACAGGTCTGCCTGCATGCGCTGGCGACCATGCCCTATCTGCCGGCGCAGGCCACCAAGGCTCTTGGTCTGGAGGCGCTGCGCTGTCTGCATCGGGCGCATTGCACCGATCTGCGGGTCGGCGAACTGAACCCGATCGAAGCGCTGGGGCTTGCGGCGCTGGCCGGCGACGCTGACGCCGCGGTGGCCTACGCCGGCGCGCCGCTGCAGATGCTCGGGAACGTGACCGACCCGACGACGACCCTGCAGCAGTGGGAGCAGCGCGCGCCTGCCCTGCTGGACACGGCGCTGCAGGCCGGCCATCCGCTCGCCCTCGCCTTGTTGGCCGAGGCAACGACCGGCGGAGACCGGGCGCCGGCACTCGCCGCACTGCTCCCGGCCGACCCGGCCCGCGGCGTGGCACTGCTGTGGGCCTTCCGACGGATTCCCGGCGCCGAACCCTGGTATCCAGGTCTACGCACCGTCGAGGACTGGGCCCGACTAGTCGAGGATCTCGGGCTCGCGCCGGAATCCCTGCCGGCGCTGATGGCCGAAGGCGACCGGGTCTATCAGGGCCAGTTCGCCGGGATCCGCGACTTCAATGCGGAGCTGCGCCGATACCAGTCGCGCATCAAGCCCTTGGGCAGCAGCGTCTGGAACAGCCTTCAGCAGCTCTCGCCGGCCTGCCATGCCGAACTGCGCGCTCACCCAGAGTTACGGGAGATCGAGGATCGGCCGACGCCCATTGGCGCGCCGTGGTGAGCTGCGGACGCGTCGAACTTGGTGGATTGAGGCAGCTGGAGATCGCTTCACTGAATTCTCCATGATAAAGTTCCCAAGTAACTGATTTCATTGATCCAGAAGAAATCGATATTGGAGGCAGACCTCACGATTCGTCATCGCGAACGCAGTGAAGCGATCTCCGCTTGCTGCCCGCCTCACAGCAGCCCGAGACTGCTTCCCGCCACGCGCGCTCGCGGTCGCAGTGACGAGGACTGGGAACGGCGGCCAACATCATGGCCCGTGCGCGTTTCCAACATCGGAAATCCCGGCTCGCGATGACGAATCCGGGGGACTCGTCCGTCCCGGAAGACGATGCATTGATCGCGCAGATGCCTGATCACCGGATCGCTGGAGCCCATCAGCCGCTCAATGCGCGTCGTCCCAATTTGCCCCGCTGCCGCTCTCGACCAGCAGCGGCACGGACAGCGTGGCCGCGCGCTGCATCCGTTCGACGATGCCGGCGCGGTAGTGCGCCAGCCGATCGGCGCGGACTTCGAAGACCAGTTCGTCGTGGACCTGCAGCAGCATGCGGCAATCGGGATCGTCGCCGAGCCACGCATCGAGGTCGATCATGGCCCGCTTGATGATGTCGGCGGCAGTGCCCTGCATCGGCGCGTTGATGGCGGCGCGTTCGGCGGCGGCGGCGAGTCCGCCGCTGCGACTGGTGATGTCCGGCAGGTACAGGCGGCGGCCGGCGACGGTTTCGACATAGCCCTGTTCGCGGGCGCGCTGCTTGGTCTGCTGCATGTAGGCATTGACGCCCGGATAGCGCTCGAAATAGCGCTTGATGTAGGCCGCCGCCTCGCCGCGGGAGATGTCGAGGTTCTTCGCCAGCGCGACCGCACCCATGCCGTAGATCAGGCCGAAGTTGATGACCTTGGCGGCGCGGCGCTGGTCGCGATGCACGGCGTCGACGGCGACGCCGAAGACCTCGGCCGCGGTGGCGGTGTGGATGTCCAGACCCTGCTCAAAGGCCCGCAGCAGGCCGGGATCCTTCGAGAGGTGCGCCATGATGCGCAGCTCGATCTGCGAGTAGTCGGCGGCCAGCAGCACGGTACCGGGCGGCGCGACGAAGGCGCGGCGGACCCGGCGGCCCTCGGGCGTGCGGATCGGGATGTTCTGCAGGTTCGGGTCACTCGACGACAGTCGACCAGTGGCGGCGACCGCCTGATGGAAGCTGGTGTGCAGACGGCCGGTGGAGGGCAGCACCAGCTGCGGCAACTTGTCGGTATAGGTGTTGCGCAGCTTGGCGAGGCCGCGGTACTGCAGGAGCAGCGCCGGCAGCGGATGCAGGTCGGCGAGCTGCTCCAGGGCATCCTCGTTGGTCGACGGCGCGCCGGAGGGCGTCTTGGCCTTGACCGGCAGGCCCAGCACCTCGTAGAGGATCTGGCCCAGCTGTTTCGGCGAGTCCGGGCTGAAGGGCTGGCCGGCGGCGGCGTGGATCTCGCCGGTCAGCCGGTGCATCTCCACCGCCAGCGCCTGGCTCTGCCGCTGCAGTTCGGCGGCGTCGATGGCGATGCCGCGGGCTTCCATGCGCTGCAGCACGCCGATCAGCGGCACTTCAAGCGTCTCGTAGACCTGCTTCGGCGCCGCCTGCTCGGCCAGTCGCGGCCACAGCGTCTGGTGCAGCCGCAGGGTCAGGTCGGCGTCCTCGGCGGCGTAGGCGCTGGCCGGAGCGATGGGCACATCCTCGAAGCCGATCTGCTTGGCGCCCTTGCCGGCGACGTCCTCGTAGCGGATCGTCTTCAGCTTCAGGAACTTCTGCGCCATGTCGTCCAGGTTGTGCAGCACCGCGGTGGAATCCAGCACATAGGACTGCAGCATGGTGTCGTGGGTCTGGCCGTTCAGCGCGATGCCGTGGCGCTGGAACACGTGGCGGTCGTACTTGCCGTGCTGCAGCACCTTCGGCCGCTCGGCGTCTTCGAGGATGGGCTTGAGCGCCGTCAGCACTGCGGCACGATCGAGCTGCACCTCATTCGTGCGATGCGCGACCGGGATGTACGCCGCGCGGCCCGGCGCGTCGGCCAGGGCGATTCCGACGATGTCCGCCTCCAGCGCGCGCAGGCTGGTGGTTTCCAGGTCCACCGCGAAAATCGGCACGGCCTTGAGGCGATCGATCCAGGCGGCGAGCTGCGCCTCGGTCTGCACCGTTTCGTGGAGGACTTCGGCAGGAGGTGCTGGCGGGGTCAGCGAATTGGAGGCCGAGCTGCTCGCGCGGCCGCCGCGTGCGCCGCCGCTGGGCGCCACGGTCTCGCCGAGTTCGCGCAGCGCCTGGTTGAAGCCGTAGCGCCGGAACAGCGGCACCAGGCGCTCACGATCGGGGGCAACCGGCTTCAGATCCTCGAGCTGCACGCCGAGTTCGACGTCGCACTTGACCGTGGCCAGCTGGCGGTACAGCGGCAGCTCGGGGATCGCGGCGCGCAGCCGCTCGCCGGTCTTGCCCTTGATCTCGTCGGCGTGGGCGATCACGCCCTCCAGCGAGCCGTAGGCCTGCAGCCACTTCGCCGCGGTCTTCTCGCCGACGCCCTCGACGCCGGGGATGTTGTCGACCGCATCGCCCTTCAGCGCGAGGTAGTCGATGATCCGCTCCGGCGGCACGCCGAACTTGGCGGTCACGCCGGCCGCATCCAGCCGCTCGCCGCTCATCGTGTTGACCCACAGCACGCCGTCCTCGACCAGCTGGGTCAGGTCCTTGTCGCCAGTGGAGATCACTACCGGCCAGCCGCGCGCCTTGCCCTGCTTCGCCAGCGTGCCGATCACGTCGTCGGCCTCGACGCCGGGGATGATCAGCACCGGGAAACCCAGCGCGGCGACCAGATCGAGCAGCGGCTGCACCTGCGCCTTCAGGTCGGCCGGCGCCGGCGGCCGGTTCGCCTTGTAGGCCGGATACAGCACGTCCCGAAAGGTGTCGCCGGGTGCGTCGAAGACGAAGGCGAAGTGCTCGGGTTTCTCCTCCTGCACCCAGCGGCGCAGCATGTTGACCACCCCGAACAGCGCGCCGGTGGGCTCGCCCTCGGCGTTGCTCAGCGGCGGCAGAGCGTGGAAGGCGCGGAACAGATAGGCCGCGCCGTCGATCAGGTGCAGGGTCGGCATGACGGGAACCGGGGCGACGACGCGCTGGGCGACGGGCCCCGGAGTATTGCCGGAGGCGTCGGCGGATGGATGAGCCTGTCAGTCCGGCATTTCGTTGAGCACCTGCGGATCGTGCAACAGGCTGTGCCCGCTCTCGACGTGGGTGATCTGCAGATTGAAGCTCAGGACCACGGGTGCAGCGCGGGTACCGGATGAGGTGAAGGCGTCATACACATCGACATAGCCGTACTTGCCGCTCATGCCGGTGCCGATCTGGGTCAGCTGATCCGGCAAATCGACTGCCTGCACGACGTAGCCGGACTGATTCATCTGGTATCGCACCGTGGTCGGTGCCGTTACGGTAACTGGGTTGGGGATAGAGGTACCGTCCGGGCTGACGGAAGCGGTGATGCTGGGTTTCGGATAGCTCATGCTGCGCTCCTTGCGCGGTGGGAATCAGGGTCGAGGATCGACTGGCACTGTGGTTCGCAGCGCGGTAACTCGGGCATCCAACGCCGCATGACGCTCCGGTGGCGCTAGTCGCCGCTCGAGGATCAGGTGTCCCAGTGATTGGCGGCGAGCCGACTGTGCGGACTCCAGCACCGCGAGCAGACGTGGCATCCAGTCGGCAGCGCCGGGCGCACCACCGCGACGCAGGCCATCGAGGGCGTCGGCAGCTGCCCGCAGCAACATCAGCCTGGTGCCAGTTTGTGCGACCGGCACCGAGAGCAACCGACCCAGCAGCTGCTCGCCGCGTGCAAGCGCTGCAGGCTGGGGCGACTCCCGGAGCAACGTTGCGGCAAGCGCCATCAGCTCCAATTCGAGCAACTCCACCTCGGCGAAGCTTTGCGCCCGCAGTGTCCGCAAGGCCGTGTCCGCCGACTTCCACAAGGCAGCTGCCTCTTCCGCTGGTACCTCCGGCTGGAGGGCCAACGCCAGGGAAACACGAGCCAGATTCTGTTGCTCGCGTGGCTGAGTCGGGTCGGTAGCGACGAGCTGCTCGGCGACAGCACGAGCAAGTCGCCATTCGCGGATCGCGCGATCCGCCCAACCGAGTTGCAGCGCGTAATGGCCAAGTATGAATCGCTGATTGACTTCGGTTCGCCGCACCATCGCACTGTCGGCTCCGCCCGCTTGGTGCGCCTGCAGCAGATTTACGGATTCAATCGTTGCCTCCCAGGCTCCGCGTACATCACCGACGATCGAACGGATTCGGGCCAGCCACGACAGCGCCGTGACCAGATCGATCGTCATTGGATCCGCCGGCCCTGCGATGATCGCGCGGCGGATCGCAATCGCTTCGTCCACATACCGCAACGCTTGGGCAAAGTCGTCCTGTTGCTCGGCCAATACGCCGAGATTGGTGTAGGCGTAGGCCAGCTCCATCCGACTACGTAGCGCACCGGGCTGCAGCGCGTTCAAGCGCTCGGCCAGCTGCAAATAACGCTGCCAATACGGCGCCGTGCCGGGAATATCGTTCTGCCGATAGGCATTGGTCCCCCGATAAAACGCAATCTGCGCCGCCTCGAACACCAGTTCCGGGTCCGGCTTCGCTGCGGCCAGTGCGCCCGCCAGCAGGTCATCCGCGGCTTCCAGCGCCGCCTCGGCCTCGGCGTACTGCTGCCGCGTGGTCCGCACCTCGCCCACCGTGCGCAGCGCCCGGGCCCGGCTCAGCAGGCTGCCGGCATCGCCGGTGGCGTCCTGCGCGGCGAGGTAATCGAGCGCCTTGGCGCCGACGCTGTCGAGCAGGTCCAGTCGGCCGAGCGGCCGCAGCTTGTCGGCGAAGTCGCCCAGCATGTACTGGATCAGCGCTTCGGCGTCGTTGCGACGCTGCTCGGCCAGCGCCTGTGCCGCGCGGGCTTGGTTCATGCCGTGCAGGGCGAGCAGGATGCCGGTCACCAGGGCCAGCAGCACCGCAACCGCAGCCGCCGTCGCGAGCCGGTTGCGGCGGATGAAGCAGCGCGCCAGATACCAGTGGCCCGTGCCCATGGCCTGCACCGGCAGTTGCCGGAACCACTGTTCCAGGTCGTCGGCCAGTGCCGCTGCCGAGTCGTAGCGCTGCTCGCGATCCGGCGCCAGCGCCTTGATCGCGATGGCGCGCAGCTCGACCGGGGTCGCCTTGAGTCGCTCGACCAGCGCCGCCGCCTCGGCCGCCTGCTGCTCGGCGCTGGGCGGCTGGCCCATGCTGAGCGCCAGGCCCTCGCGGCGCACGGCGCTGTCCACCGTGCCGGTATCTGCCTCCAGTCCGGCACTGCGGCACAGCAGTTCGACCATGATGGCGCCGAGGGCATAGACATCGACGCGGGCGTCGATCCCGGCCGGACCGGGGCGCTTCTGCTCGGGGGCCATGTAGGCCGGGGTGCCGATGATCTCGCCGGACTGGTCCAGCACGATCTGACCCGGCCGCGCGCCGATGGCGATGCCGAAGTCGATGATCTTCGGCATCGGCCGGCCATCCTGCAGGTGCACCAGGATGTTCAGCGGCTTCAGATCACGGTGGATCAGACCGCGCTGGTGGGCATGCTGCACCCCGCGACAGATCTCGATGAACAGGCCGATCAGGTGCTTGAGCGACAGGGGCTGATCGCGCAGGAAGCGGTTCAGCGGCTGCCCCGGCACGTACTCCATCGCGAAGTACAGCGCCCCGTCCGGCAGCCGGCCGGCATCATGGATCTGCGCGATCGCCCGATGCGACAGCGTCGCCAGCGCCTGCCGCTCGACCTCGAAGTAGACCTCGGTCAGCGGGCTTTGCAGCTCGCGCGGCAGCAGCTTGATCGCCACCTCGCGCTGGAAGGGCTCCAGCTGCTCGGCGAGCCACACCACGCCCATGCCGCCCTTGCCCAGCTTGGCCTTCAGCCGATACGGCCCAAGTCGCTGCCCGACGGTCCAGTCCACGGTCGCCGGCAGGTTGGCGATGCCGTACAGCGATGTACCCATGCTCGCGACCGGCGGCTGGGTCGCTTCGGCGGGCAGGGTGGCACCGTCGGCAGGCTCGGTCATGGCGAAGGGGTGTGCACGGTTTTCACACTATAGCCCGGCGGGGCACGTCGCCAGCTGCCGCAGCGACCGTCAGCCGCGGCCTTCGAACAGCTCGCGGCCGATCAGCATCCGGCGAATTTCGTTGGTGCCGGCGCCGATCGCGTAGAGCTTGGCATCGCGCAGGATCCGGCCGGCCGGGTAATCGTTGATGTAGCCGTTGCCGCCCAGCGCCTGGATCGCTTCCAGCCCGAGCTGGACCGCCGCGTCGGTGCAATGCAGCAGCACGCTGGCGGCGTCGATGCGGCTCTTCTCGCCGGCGTCGTAGTCGGCCGCGACCTTGTAGGCATAGGCGCGCGAGGACTGCAGCTGGGTGTACATGTCGGCCAGCTTGGCCTGCATGATGCCGAAGCTGCCGATCGCGGTATCGAACTGCTTGCGCTCGCGCACGTAAGGCAGCACCAGATCCATCGCCGCCTGCATCAGGCCGATCGGGCCGCCGGACAGCACCAGCCGCTCGGTATTGAGGCCGCTCATCAGCACCTTGACGCCCTGGTTGACCTCGCCGAGCACATGCTCGTGCGGGATCTCGCAGTCCTCGAAGACCAGCTCGCAGGTGTTGGAGCCGCGCATGCCGAGCTTGTCCAGCTTCTGCGCGGTCGAGAAGCCCTTCATGCCCTTCTCGACGAGGAACGCGGTCATGGTCCGCGAGCCCTGATCCTTCGGCGCGGTGCGCATGTAGACGATCAGCACGTCGGCATCCGGGCCGTTGGTGATCCACATCTTGTTGCCGTTGGCGATCCAGCGGTCGCCCTTGCGCTCGGCGCGGCAGGCCATCGAGCCGACCACGTCGGAACCCGCGCCCGGCTCGCTCATCGCGAGGGCACCGATAAACTCGCCGGAGCAGAGCTTCGGCACATAGCGGCTGATCTGCTCGGGCGTGCCGTTGCTGTAGAGGTTCTGCAGGCACAGATTGCTATGCGCGCCATAGGACAGGCCGACCGATCCGGAAGCGCGGCTGATTTCCTCCATCGCGACCAGATGCGCCAGATACCCCATGCCGCTGCCGCCATGCTCGGCCGGAATGGTGATGCCGAGCAGGCCCTGCTCGCCGAGCTTCTGCCACAGCGCATTCGGGAAGGCGTTGTCGCGGTCGATGGCGTCGGCCAGCGGGGCGATCTCGGCCTCGGCAAAACGGCGGACGGCATCGCGGAGCATGTCGAGGTCTTCGCCGAGTCGGAAAATGCGCATGGTCGGGGCCCGGTCCTGGAAGTGGCCGCGGATTATTCCCGAAGCCCGTGCCGCCTGCGTGCAGTCGACCACTGCGACGGCCTGCCGCAGAACGACAGTGTTCCAGCCCACAGCGCGGCAAGCCGGTTCAGCGGCACACTACATATCGCTGACAGACTCCCCACCGCGCGACGACGCGCCCGACTTCGAGGAATGCCGATGAGAACCCTCCTGCTGACTGCCGCCATTGCCCTGCTGGCTGCCGGCGCCGTACAGGCACAGCCCGGCGCCAAGGCCTATGCGCCTGAGGACCTGACCCGGCTGACGCAGCCCGAGCAGATCCGCGTGCTGGAAAAGCAGTTCGCCGAGTTGTCCGGCGGTCGCCAGCTGCCGGAAGACCAGCTGGAGTTCTACCTCGCGCAAATCTCGCAAGGCTGGACCTATGCCCAGATCACCGAGGACATGACCCAATCGTTGCGCGATCGCGCCGACGGCAACACCTTCCAGGGCGTGCCGCCGGGCGGGCCGATCGGAGGTCCGATCGGTCGTCCGCCGGTGGCTGGTCAGGCCATCCGCTGCGAATCGATCAATAGCCGCTACACCGAATGTGCATCCGGCTTCCGGCATCCGGCGCAGCTCCTGCGATCCCTGTCGCGCACGGCCTGCGTCGAGGGCCGGACCTGGGGTCATCGGCCCGGCATGATCTGGGTCTCCGGTGGCTGTCGCGGCGAATTCGCCGAGGCGCGGCAGACCGGCGGCCAGCTCGCCGAAGTGCGCTGCGAGAGCGTCCGCGGCTATCGCGAATGCAACGTCCCGTTCCGCGGTCCGGCGGCGCTGCTGCGGCAAACCCAGCAGAGCAGCCTGTGCGTCGAGGGCCGGACCTGGGGTCAGCGGCCCGGCGTGATCTGGGTCGATCGCGGCTGCAGCGGCTTCTTTTCGGAAGGCTATCGATCCAGCGGCGGCTTCTTCGATCCGGGTCAGTACGACGAGTACACCGTGGACTGCCAGAGTCTCGGCAGCGCCTACACGCTCTGCAGCTGGAATCAGCGGTACGGCGCACCGGTGCTGATTGAGCAGTACTCCTTCAAGCCCTGCGTCGAAGGCATCACCTGGGGCTACACCCCGCGTCGCGGTCTGTGGGTGGACGCTGGTTGCCGCGCCCGCTTCGGCAGCACCGGCGTTCGCTGATCGCGAATCAGGCCCATCCCGATACCGGGATGGGCTTCAATGACCGGCCGGGGCGCTGACCATCCCGGCCGGGCCTTCGCCGCGCTGGACGCGCACCCGATTCCGACCGGCGTGCTTGGCGGCATACAGCGCCGCATCGACGGCGGCCAGCCAGGCCAGCGCATCGTCTGCCGGCCCGGGGATGTCACACCGCAATCCCACGCTGAGCGTGGTGCCGTCCGCGCCGAAACGCCGTTCGGCGCCTTCGCAGAGTTCGACCGCATAGGCTTCGGCGGGGCCGGGCTCGGACTGACTCAGGATCGTCGCGAACTCCTCGCCACCGTAGCGATAGACCGTGGCGCCGGTGGTTGCCTCGGCGTGCTGCGCGAGCCAGTCGGCACAGGCACGCAAGCGCTCGTCACCCATCAGATGACCATGCCGGTCGTTGTAGCGCTTGAAATGATCGAGGTCGATCAGCAGCAGCGCCACCGGCCGGCCGTGATGCGCCGCGTCGGCCAGCGCCTGCGGCCAGTCGACATCGAAACGGCGTCGATTCAACAGGCCGGTCAGGCCGTCACTGTTCGCCTGCAGGGTCAATTGCCGGTTGGCCGCCGACAGCGCCTCGGTGCGTTCACGGACCAGCGCCTCCAGCTGCCGGTTGCGCCGCTTCAGCAGCCTGCTGCGCAGGGCCAGTGCGCCGCTGGTGCCGAGCGCCAGCAGCGCAATGCCCCCGAGCATCAACCACATCCGCGAGTGCCACCAAGGTGCCACGACATCGAAGCTCAGCACTGCGGGCTCGGCGCTCACCCCCAGCGCATTGCGCGCCTCGATCTCCAGCCGGAACCGACCTTGTGGCAACACCGGCAACACCCGTGTGGCGTCCGTGGTCCAGGAACCGAATTCGCCAGGCCGCTGGACTGAACCCAGCCGGCTGCGAAACTCGGCCGGCAACGCCAGCGTCGGCAGGCTGACGTCGACCGTCAGCTGGGTGCCGATGCTCAAGCTCGGCAGGCTGGCCGGCGGCAGCGCCAGATCACGCCGTTGCCCACCGCTTTCGATCTGCAGTCGATCAAGGTGGACTCGAGTCTGCACCGGCTCGGCGAACAGCCCGAGAAAACCGTCGGCACCGAGCGGCGCCCGCCAGATGCGTTCGTGATCCCACAGATACAGCGCGTCCTCGAGCGCACCACCCGTCACTTGTGCACCGTCGCCGCCCGGCAGACTGACTCGGCGCCATTCGCGCGCGCCAATCGGACGCACCGCCAGACCATGCCGACCGAGCATCAGTTCGTTGCCGCCGCGGTCATGCAGTACGACGGAGTCCAGCCCATCTCCCAGCACCACCGGCCAGGGCTCGCTGTGCGAGCGCCACGCGTCGCCGGTCCATGCCCAGACCCGACCGGCCGTCAGCAGCCGGTAGCGGTCGGTGGCTTCAGGTCCGGCGCGATAGAGCACCAGCGCCGGCTGATCGGCGGGCAGGCCCGTCGCTGCAGATTCATCGCCCAGAATGCGGCCGTCCGCCGCAAGCCGGACCTGCCGCGGCAAGCCCTCCAGCAACGTCACCAGCAGCGCGTCGTCGGCGACCTCATCCAGCGCCGAAATTCGTGCCAGCGTTCCGCGAGCCTCGCCGAGCACCCGCAGTGCCGCACCAGCCCGTTCGACCACCAGCAGACCATCGTCGCAGGCGCTGTAGAAGCGGCCCGGATGCCGGTCCGAGGGCAGCACGCCATAGCAGCTGCCCATCAGATCGAGGGCCTGACCCAACTTGCCGTTCTGCCAGACATGCAGGCCCAGATCGCTGGCCAGTACCGGCATCCCGCCGACCAGCGCCAGTGCGCGGAAGTCGATGATCTCCGCGGTCAGCTGCTCGAAACCGGCCGTCGCCGGCGCGGAATCCTCCCGCCGATACAGGCCGGTCGAGGTTGCGAGCCAAGTCGCCCCGGCGTGACGCAGCAAGCCGCGTACCGCTCCCTCGAGGCCGCGCTCGGCACCGATCCGTTCCCAGGCGCCCGGCCAGTAGACGCGGTACAGGCCCCGCTCGGTGGACACCAGCAGACCGCCCTCGCGGCTCTCGGATATGCCGAGGATCGGCGCCGAGGCCAGTTCATGCGACTGCAGCCAGCGTCCATCGGCATCGATCAGGTGCAGGGAACCGGCCAGCGTGCCGACCAGCAGGCGACCGTCGGTCAGTCGATGCAGGGCATAGGGCTGTTCCCGCTGGACCGGCAGCAGCGGCCGTGCGGGCCAGGGCACAAGGCGTTCACCATTGAAGGATTGCAACCCGTGACGCTCGGTGGCCAGCAGCATCGCGCCCTTCCACGGCAGCGCGGCACGCAACGCACTCTCGCCGAGCAAGGCCGTGCCCGGCACCGTGGCAAAACCCGTGCCGGACTCGTCCAGTCGGATCAGGCCGATGCCCTCCGCACGCAGATAAACCCGGTCGTCGTGGACGAAGGCTGCGGTCGTGCGCGCGGGCGTGGGGATCTCGCGCGTGTCGCTGCCGGTCCGCACGATCAGTCGACCGCCGGTCACCACCAGGATCGAACCGCGCCACGCAATGATCCGCCAGACCGTGCCGAGGGGCTCGCCCTGACGGCCCACGCTCAGGTCGACCAGCTCCGGCATGCCCGCGGCGTTGCGCCGAAACTCGCCGTAGGCATCGTAGCCACCTACATGAAGGCGATCGCCATCCGGGAGCAGTGCGCGCACCAGTCCGGTGCTGCCGAGCGGATGAATCCGCGCTCGGCCCCCGCTGACCCGTACCAGTCCGTCCACATTGGCCAGATGCAGCACGCCATCCGCGTCTTCATGGGCGGCAAAACCCATCGGATGCGCACCCCCGAGCCGCGCCGGGTCGATCCGCTCGACGACCGGAGCGCCGAAGCCGGCCGCCACTGCCGAGCAGCAGAGCCAGAGGGACAGAAACCCGAGGAGCAGACGGATCATCTGCCGATCATGGCGGCATTCGCTGGTGGGCGCGAACACCGCAAACATCTGTGTGGCGGAGGGAGTGGGATTCGAACCCACGGGCCACTCGCGTGGCCGCCGGTTTTCAAGACCGGTGCATTCAACCGCTCTGCCATCCCTCCACAGACCGGACCGTCGGATGATCCCGGGCCGCGGATCGCACCGAAATGCCCAGAGGCGACGGAGTGTGCCGCCGTTGGGCCTGCGCTCAGCCGGCCGGTGGCGTCGAGGCGCCCTCACCCACAGGCCGGCGACCGCGACCACCGCGACGCCGCCGACGACGCGGCCGGCCGTTGTCGCGCTCCTCGGTGCCCTCGTCGGCTTCGCCGTCGACCTCCAGGTCGTCCGCCAACTCCTCCGCGTCGGACTCGATCGCCGCGACGGACGCGGGCGGTGCCACCTCTACCGGCGGTGGCACCGGGACGCCTTCCGGCAGCAGCGCGGACGGCGGTCGCCGCGAGAAGGGCCGGAACGGATTGTCGATCATCCCCGGTAGTGCATCGGCATTGCGGCGCACGCTGGCAGCAGTGACCAGCGGGGCAATGCGCGGGGCAATCTGTACTCGCGGCGGCGGCATCGGCGCCGGCGTGGTGGGTCGGACCCAGACCCGGAAGGGATTGTCGATCATCCCGGGCAGACCGTCCGGATTGCGGACAAAGGCGCGGGCGGGCGCTGCGGGTGTCACCGGCGCCGGCGCAGGGACGGCGGCGACCGCTGCCGGTACGGATGCCGGTGGACGTGGACGCTCCGGCCGCGGACCGCGATCGACGCGCCAGGGCCGGAACGGGTTGCTGATCATTCCGGGCAACGCATCGTGATCACGAACAAAGGCCGGTGCTGCAGGCTCGGGCGCTGGCGGCGTGACCGACCGCACCACATCGGCAGGCGCCGGCGGACGCTCGACGCGCTCCGGTCGCTCGGCGCGCCAGGGCCGGAACGGGTTGCCGATCATGCCCGGCAGGGCATCCGGGTCACGGACATAGGGCGCCGGGCGCGGCGCCTCCTCGCGACGGGGCGGACGCGGTGGTGCCGTGGCAGCGGCCGCTGCTGGCACTACCGGCAGCGCAGGACGCGGGCGCTCGGCCTGCGGCGGGCGCTGCTCCGGTCGGCGGGCATCGCGGGCATCGCGCGGTGGCGGCAGCGGCCGCGCCGGCTCCGGGCGCTGCGGCCGCTCGGGCCGACGCTCCTCGCGGACCGGCTTGGCGTCCGGCTTGGCATCGCGAGGCGGACGGCGATCGTCGCGGCGCGGACGCTCGTCACGGTTCTCGCGACGCGGCTCGGGCAGCGCGGGTGCCGGCGCCGGAGCGACGCTCGGCGACGCAACCGTCGGGGTCGGCGCGGCCAGCGCAGCGCTGACCGGCGCGGCGCCGGCGGCAGCGGCAGCGGCGGGGCGGGCGGACGTCCGGTCGCGCCGGAACCAGCCGAGGATCCGTGACATCAGCGAAGGGGCCTCGACGGGCAGCTCCGGCACCGGCGCATTGACCGGCGGCACGGTGGTGTCGACCTCGACCGGACGCGGCGGGGGCGCATCCATGCTGACGCCGGTGACCGCAGCGGCCGGCTTGCCATCCTGCCCGGCCGCGGAGGAAACCGGCAGCTCCGGCGCCGGCGGTTCCTTGACCAGCCGCCAGCTCGGCATCGGCTCATCGCCCATCTCGGAGCGCTTGAGCCGGCTGATCTCGTAATCCGGCGTCTGCAGATGCGGGTTGACCACGATCAACACCGGCAGCAGGTGGCGCCGCTCGATACCGACCAGCGCGTTGCGCTTCTCGTTCAACAGAAAGTTGGCGATTTCGTTCGGCGCCTGCACCACGACTTTGCCGGTGCCGTCCTTCAGCGCTTCCTCCTCGACCAGTCGGAGGATCGCCAAGGCGGCGGATTCGATCCCGCGAATGCGACCGGAACCATGGCAACGCGGACAGACCTGATCGTTCTTGTCGCCCAGCGAGGGCCGCAGGCGCTGCCGCGACATCTCCAGCAGGCCGAATCGCGAAATCCGGCCGAGTTGCACGCGGGCGCGGTCCGGCTTCAGGGCTTCGCGGAGCTTCTCCTCGACTTCCCGCTCATGCCGCGGGTTGTCCATGTCGATGAAATCGATCACCACCAGACCGCCGACGTCGCGGATTCGCAACTGGCGGGCGACCTCTTCGGCGGCTTCCAGGTTGGTGTGCAGCGCGGTCTCGGAGATGTCCGAGCCGCGCGTGGCGCGCGCCGAATTGACGTCGATGGCCGTCAAGGCCTCGGTGTGGTCGATGACGATCGCGCCGCCAGCCGGCAGTCGCACCGTGCGGCTGAAAGCATTCTCGATCTGGCTCTCGATCTGGAAACGGGTGAACAACGGCGTCGCATCACGATAATGCTTGATCTTCCGCAGATTCTGCGGCATGACCAGTTCGGCGAATTCACGCGCCTCGGCATAGACCGTGTCGTCGTCGATCAATACTTCGCCGACATCCGCCCGCAGATAATCCCGCAGCGCGCGGATGATCAGCTTCGATTCCTGATAGATCAGAAACGGTCCGGGACGTGCTGCCGCGGCTTCTTCGATTTTCGACCAGAGCTTCGCCAGATAATCGAGATCCCACTGCAGCTCCTCGACCTCGCGGCCCATCGCCTCGGTGCGGACGATCAGGCCCATGCCGTCCGGCACTTTCAACTGCTCCAGCGCCTCCTCGATCTGCCGGCGATTCTCGCCCTCGATCTTGCGGCTCACGCCACCTGCGGTCGGGCTGTTCGGCATCAGAACCAGACAGCGACCGGCCAGTGAAATGAACGAAGTGAGTGCTGCGCCCTTGGTACCGCGGATATCCTTGATGATCTGGACGATGACTTCCTGGCCTTCGCGCAGACTGTCCTTCATCGGACTGCGGAAATTGGTGCCCGGTTGGAAATACTCTCTGGCGATTTCCTTCAGCGGCAGGAATCCATTGCGCTCACCACCGTAATCGACGAAACACGCCTCCAGACTGGGTTCGATCCGGATGATCCGGCCCTTGTAGATGTTGGAAACGCTCTGTTCGCGGGCGGCATTTTCGAGGTCGAGATCATAGAGTCTTTGACCATCGACGATCGCCACCCGCACTTCCTCTGCCTGGGTGGCATTGATCAGCATTCTTTTCATTGTTGTCCTGATGGGAGTCGCCGGCAGGGCTGCCCGATCGGCACCGCGACATCGCGGCACTGGCTCGAGCGAGCGGAGCTGGCGCGCTCCGGAAAATGGGTGACCAGCAAACCACCCTCCGGTACCGGCCCGTGTGCGCGGCAGGGAGCCGACGCCTCCGCCGGCTCCGGCCAGCCGGAACGACGGCGGGAGCGGCATGGCAGCGTCGCGACCCCGCCCGCTGCAGGCAGGCGCTGGCGCTCGGAGAGTGACGATATCGAGTGGCCGGCGTCTGCCGGAAGCCCGGTGCGTCGCGCCGGGAAAGGAACGCGCCACATCGGCGGCACCGGCCCGTCATATACTGGACCGATGCTTCAAGGCCGGCGTCGCCCGGCCATTCGACCGCCCGAGTCTAACAGCGCCGTCCAGCGGCCGTCAGCCAGAGCCCATGCCCAGATCTCCTGCCCCGGCCGCACCCGATGGCCTGCCGCCGCTGCGCCTCGCAGTGGACCCCGATCGCGCCGGCCAGCGGCTCGACAACTGGTTGTTCACGCAACTGAAGGGTGTACCGAAAAGTCTGGTGTATCGACTGCTGCGCGAGGGTCGAATTCGCGTCGATGGCGGTCGCGCCAAGCCGGAACGCAAGCTCGACGGCGGCGAGTCGGTCTATGTGCCGCCGATCCGCCGGGCAACGCCCGGTACGCCACCCGCACCTCGCGCCGAAGGGCTGGACTGGCTGGCGAGCCGGATCGCCTACGAAGATGCCGCGCTGCTGGTGCTGGACAAGCCGGCCGGACTGGCATCGCATGGTGGCAGCGGCATTTCGCTGGGTGCCATCGAGGCGCTGCGGGCCTGGCGCCAGCAGCCGGGTCTGGAACTGGTGCATCGACTGGACCGCGACACCAGCGGCCTGCTGATGATCGCGAAGACCCGGGTTGCACTGCGCGAACTGCAGAACGCGATCCGCGATGGCCAGCTGGACAAGCGCTATTTCGCGATCATGGCCGGAGCAGCAACTCGCCAGCGCTTCGACGTGCAGGCTCCGCTGGAAACGCACGAGCGCCGCGGCGGCGAGCGGGTGGTCCGCGTCTCCAGCGCCGGCAAGCCGGCATTGACCAGCTTCCGGGTACTGGAGCGCTACGCGGAGGCCACCCTGGTCGAGGCGACTTTGCACACCGGCCGCACCCATCAGATCCGCGTACATGCCCGTCACGCCGGCCATCCGCTGGTCGGCGACGACAAGTACGGGGATCCGGCGGTCAATTCCGCGCTTGCGGCTCGCGGGCTGGATCGGCTCTGCCTGCACGCCGCGCGCCTGAGCTTCCGGCTGGGCGGCAAGGCCTACGCGCTGAGCTCCCCGCTGCCAGCCGAGCTGCGCGCGGGGCTTGAACGGCTCGCTGCGCTCCAGCCCTCCGCAGTGTGACAAAAATGCGCAGCGTGTCGCGCATTCACCGCACTGCCGCAGAATCCTGACTCTGGGCTAGCCGCCTCGGTCGCGCCGATGTCGGCGGTGACTCCCGGGTGGCGGATGAAGGATCGACGCGCATGATGCCGAAGCGGCAGGAAGCCATACAGCTGGGCGAACGGGCGCTGGTGGCCTATCACGGACTCCTGCGCACCGGCTGGAGTCCGGAGGAAGCACGCAACGTCCATCAGCTGCTCGAGCAGCTGTCGGACATCGCCTTCAACTTCGAAATCACCACGCTGATCGATCCGGCGCTGGAGTTCGGTTCTTACCTCTCCTCGTTCGTCGACACGCTGCGCTCGCCGACCGAGACGCAACAGCGCACCCTGAACGAGCTGGCGCAGAAGCTGCTGCTGGCGGTTCGCGGACTGGCTCCGCCCCGGCAGCCTGCAGCCCCAGCGGCAGCTGCACCGGCTCCGCCGGTCAACGATCGGCCGGCGCCGATGACGCCGCCGCCGACCACCGCACCCATGCCTGCGAAGCCGGCTGCTGCCGCCGCAGAGCCCGCCGCCAAGATTCAGGTCTACAGCCTGCAGCGGCCGCAGGCGCTGCCGATCGACCTGAACCTGCAGCTGGACCAACGCGGGTACGCCCTCACCACCTTTTCCGACGCCACCGTGATCGAGCTGATGCTGGCGGCCAAGCCGCCACAGGCCCTGATCTGCGACATCCAGTTCCTGGCGCCGCTGAGCGACATCGTCGACAGACGCTTCTCCACGGCCGGCCGCCGGCAATTCCCGATCATCGCGGTCAATCCCGACCAGAGCACCGAGCAGCCTCCGGGTGCCGATGCCTATCTCCAGCGGCCCAGCAGCGCCGACGTTCTGATCGTGCTGGAGCGACTGTTCAACAGCACGGCACAGGAAGTCCGCGGTCGCGTGCTGATCGTCGATGACGATCTTCAGCAACTGATGTTCTGCGAGAGTGTGCTGCGCCGGCAGGGTTTCATCACCGCCACCGCCAGCTCGGGCGCCGAGGCGCTCGAGCATTTGCCGGCCTTCAAGCCGGACCTGCTGCTGGTCGACCTGTACATGCCCGGGCTGGATGGCGTGCAGCTGACCCAGAAGGTCCGCGAGCAGACCGAGGCACTGCTGGTGCCGATCATCTTCCTCACCGGCGAGTCCGACCAGCAGAAGCGCTTCGAGGCGCTCGGCGCCGGCGGCGACGACTATCTGGTCAAGCCGATCCGGCCGGCCCATCTGGTTTCTGCGGTCGTCACCCGACTGGATCGGGCCCGACAGCTGAAGAAGCGCATCGAGGAGGCCGGCCGCAAGAACGATCGCGGCGCCCTGCCCCGGTCCGAGCTGCTGAAGGAAGCCGGTCGCCGTCTGGCGGCCGGCAGCGCGGCCGGCAGCGTGCAGGGTCTGATCCTGCTCACCATCGACCAGGGCGCGCAGCTGCTGACCAAGCTGGCGCTGTTGTCGCTGACCGAGCTCAACGATGCCATCACGATGACCTTGCGCCGCAAGCTGGGCAGCAACGATCTCCTCGCGCTCTGGCAGGACTTCGCTTTCGGCGTGCTGGTCACACGTGTCAGCGAGATCGAGCTGCGCCGCACGGCTGAAACTCTGGTCGATGCCATCCGCAACAAGCCCATGTTGATCGGGGGGCAGGAGGCTGTACTGACTGCCAGTGCCGGCTTCGTCAGTGACCGAATCGCGCAGGGGCAACTGGAGCGCTGGGTCAACTCGACCCTGTCGGCCAATCACCTCGCCAGCCGCAAGGGCGGCAATCAGGTCGAGGGCGGCGTCGGCGGCGTACCGGAAGGCATGAGCATGGAACAGGCCACCCGACTGCGTACCTTGCTTTCGGAAACCCCCGGCAAGGGCAATGTGCTGCTGGAGTTCCAGCCGCTGGTGCAGCTGCGCGGCCAGACCGCCGACCAGTACGAGGTGTTCGTCCGGCTGCGCGACCAGGAAGCCAACCAGATCGTGCCGGCCGCGATGTACCGCGGCATCGCCCGCGACCTCGGCGTCCAGGACCGCATCGACGCCTATGCGCTGCACACCGCCATCGAGCTGCTCGGCGAGCACGCTCGCGCCGGGAAGTCGCTGCGGCTGATCGTCAAGCTGGCGGTGCAGGCGGTCGGAGACCGGCTGCTCGACGAGCTGTCGCGCCAGCGCCCGCTGTGGTCACGCGAGGGCATCAGTCTGTGCGTGCTGATGGACGCCGATGCCGCGATGCTCGACGTCGAGCATCACGTCGAGGCCTGTCAGGCCCTGCACGCCATGGGCGTACGGATCGCGCTGGGCCGGATTGGCGGTCAGCCGAACCTGCCGGTGCTGTTCGATCGGATGGCCTTCGACCTGGCCTTCATCCGCCGCGAGATCGCACGGGCCCGCGATCTCGCGGATGTCCGCAAGATCACCAAACTGGCCACCGAATTCGGCCGCGAAGTCGTGGCGCCGGGCATCGAGGACGCCAGCGCCGTCGCCCAGCTGTGGTCCTGCGGCGTGCATTACCTGCAGGGCGACTTCATCCGGCCGCCCGGTCCGCGCCTGGACTACGACTTCCACGACATCAACATGTGAGCGCGGGCTCCGCCGAAACGGGCAGAGCCCGCAAGAACGTCAGTGCTGCGCTTCCAGCCAGCGATCGGCGTCGAGCGCGGCCATGCAGCCGCTGCCGGCCGAGGTCACCGCCTGTCGATACACCGAGTCGGCCACGTCACCGGCGGCAAACACGCCGTCCACGCTGGTCATCGTCGCGAACCCGTCCAGCCCGGACTTGACCACCAGATAGCCGCCGGCCCGCATCGCCAGCTGACCCTCGAAAATACCGGTGTTCGGCTGATGGCCGATCGCCACGAAAAAGCCGGTGCAGGCCACCTCGCGAGTGCTGCCGTCGGCGGTGCTCTTCAGCCGCAGGCCGGTGACGCCAGTGTCGTCACCCAACACCTCGTCGACGGCGTGATTCCAGACCACCTCGACATTGGCCTTGGCGAACAGGCGATCCTGCAGGATCTTCTCGCTCTTGAAACGCTCGCGCCGATGCACGACGGTGACCTTCGCGGCGATGTTCGACAGGTACAGCGCCTCCTCGACGGCCGTGTTGCCGCCACCGACCACCACCACCTCCTGACCGCGATAGAAGAAGCCGTCGCAGGTGGCGCACGCCGAGACGCCGCGGCCCATGAAGGCCTGTTCGCTGGGCAAGCCGAGGTATTTGGCGCTGGCGCCGGTCGCGATGATCAGCGCGTCGCAGGTGTAGGTGTGGACGTCGCCTTCCAGCCGGAACGGTCGCTGCAACAGGTCAACGGTATGGATGTGGTCGTTGACCAGTTCGGTCTCGAAGCGGGCGGCGTGGTCCTTCATGCGCTCCATCAGCTTCGGACCGGTCAGGTCGTGGGCGTCGCCGGGCCAGTTCTCGACTTCAGTGGTCGTCATCAGCTGACCACCCTCCTGAAAGCCCGACACCAGGACCGGCTTCAGGTTGGCGCGGGCGGCATACACCGCCGCCGAATAGCCGGCCGGGCCGGAACCGAGGATCAACAGCCGCGCGTGTCGGGTATTTTCACTCATCGCTATACTTCGCGCGCTCTTGCAAGCGCCGTCCTGGTCGTTGCGGACTGTGGATCATGGGTCCGCGGCCGCAGGAATCAAGCCGGTGTCCGCAAGCGTTCCGATTCCGGCGTCCGTCCGCGTCTGCGGCACGGGCGCCGTTTCACATCCACGGGAGGAAACAGATGCGCATCGGTGTTCCGAAGGAAACCAAGACCCTGGAGGGCCGTGTCGCCCTCGTGCCCGCCGCCTGCGGCGACTTGATCAAGGCCGGCCACGAGGTCTGGATCGAGTCCGGCGCCGGCTTGAAGAGCGGCTATCGCGATGAGGCCTTCTCGGCACTGGGCGTCAAGATCGCGCCGGATGCCGCCGGGCTGTACGAGAAAGGCGAAATGATCGTCAAGGTCAAGGAGCCGATCGCCGGGGACCTCGAGCACCTGCGCAAGGACCATCTGCTGTTCTGCTACCTGCATCTGGCCCCGGATCCGGAACTGACCCGCCGATTGCTGGCCATCGGCCTGACCGGCGTCGCTTTCGAGAGCGTCGAGGAAACCGATCACAGCCTGCCGCTGCTGGCCCCGATGAGCGTGATCGCCGGTCGCATCGCGGTTCAGGTCGCCACGCACCTGCTGCATCAGCCGCAGGGCGGCAAGGGCAAGCTGCTCGGCGGTCTGCCGGCTGCGGAGCGCGGCAAGGTGGTCGTGCTCGGCGCCGGTGCCGCCGGCGGCAATTCCGCGGCATTGGCCGCCGCGATGGGCGCACAGGTCGTGGTCTTCGATCGCAAGCCGGAGAAGCTCGCGCAGATGATGGCACTGGGCGCCAACGTCACCGCACTCTACCCGTACGAAAGCTACGTCGCCCGCGAAGTCGCCGACGCCGATATCGTGGTCGGTGCCGTCCTGATCCCGTCGGCGCGTGCACCGCGAGTCGTGACCACGCCGATGATCCAGTCGATGGAACCGGGCAGCGTGATCGTCGACATCTCGATCGATCAGGGCGGCTGCGTCGAGGGCATCCGCCCGACGACCTACGCCGCGCCGACCTACGTCGAGCATGGCGTCACCCACTTCGCCGTGACCAACATGCCCGGCGCCGTGCCGCAGACCTCCTCGCAGGCGATCAGCGCGGCGATCCTGCCGTACACGCTGCGGCTGGCCAGCGCGGGATGGCGGGACTACGCACCGCTGAATCGCGGCATCAACGTCGAACGCGGCCAGATCGTGCATCCGGCCCTGAAGGGCATGGTGCTCTGACGAGGCCTGTTTTCCGGGCGAGACACAACGAGGGCCTCCCGCACGGAGGCCCTCGGCGTTTTGCAGGCTGGATCAGCGGCCCTGCTTCAGCAAATCACGGATTTCGCTCAAGAGCTGCTCCGAAGGCGTCGGCGCCGGTGGCGCCGCGGGCGCCGGCGCGGCCGCTTCCTCGCGCTTCAGGCGATTGATCGCCTTGATCACCATGAACAGCGCGAAGGCGACGATGGTGAACTGGATCAGCGCGTTGAGGAACTCGCCGTAACCGATGGCGACTTCGGGCTTCACGATCTTCACACCCTCCATGACCGCCTCGGCCAGCACCCATTTCTTGTCGGCGAAGTCGATGCCACCGGTCAGATAGCCCAGCGGCGGCATCAGGATCTTGTCGACCAGAATGGTCACGATCTTGCCGAAGGCGGCTCCGATGATGACGCCGACCGCAAGGTCGACCACATTGCCGCGCACCGCGAAATCACGGAATTCCTTGATCATGCTCATCCACTGCTCCTTTCAGTTGTTCTGCATCACCGCTTCATGCGGCGTTTGCGGAGCATAGACGCAGCCCGACCGATTTCGGCCGATTCCCGCGGACCTCAGGCAGCGGTCTGACCGACCACGCTGAGTCCGAAGCCGCTCAAGCCCAGATAGCGACGCGGCGTGCCAAGCACCTTCAATTCGTGGACACCGAGGTCGTGGAGAATCTGCGCGCCGAGGCCGTTGGTCCGCCACTCCGGCGCCGCGGGCACTGCCACCGACTGGCCCGGCAATAGCCGGTCCAGCGTGCCACGCGCATCCATGCGCTCCGACAACACGATCAGCACACCGCGACCCTCGGCAGCGATCCGGGCCATGGCCTGACGCAGCGGCATGCCGAAGTCAGCCCGCTCGATGCCCAGCACGTCGGACCAGTAGTTCTTGACGTGTACACGCGTCAATACCGGGCCCGGTGCACGCAAGTCACCCAACACCAGCGCGCTATGCAACTCCTGGCCGATCAGGTCCCGATAAACCACCAACTGGAACTCGCCGTGCGGTGTCTGCACCGGCGACTCATGCAGGCGTTCGACGGTCTTCTCGGTTTCCAGTCGGTAGCGGATCAGGTCGGCAATGGTGCCGATCTTCAACCCATGCTGCGCCGCGAACGCCTCCAGCTCCGGACGCCGCGCCATGTTGCCGTCCTCGCTCATGATTTCGACCAACACGCCAGCCGACTCGAAGCCGGCCAGCGCGGCAAAGTCGCAGGCCGCCTCGGTATGCCCCGCTCTCGTCAGTACACCACCGGGCCGGGCCATCAGCGGAAAGATGTGGCCCGGCTGCTTCAGATCGCTGGGCCGGGCGTCGGACCGCACTGCGGTCTGGATAGTGTGAGCACGGTCGAAGGCCGAAATGCCGGTGGTCACGCCTTCCGCCGCCTCGATCGACACGGTAAACGCAGTCCCGTACGGCGTCTTGTTGTCGCTAACCATCGGCTTCAAGCCGAGCTGCTGACAGCGCGACTGGCTCAACGCCAGACAAATCAGGCCACGCGCATGTCGTGCCATGAAGTTGATGTCGCGAGCCTGGACGCAGCTGGCGGCCATGATCAGATCGCCCTCGTTCTCGCGATCTTCGTCATCGAGCACCACAATCATGCGGCCGGCGCGCAGTTCGTCGAGCAACTCGGGAATGGTGTTGAAGGCCATGACGAAGTCCGCGAAGAGAGAGAGTGCGGAGGGTAGCGGCGCCCGCGTCCAGTCGGGCTGATGACTGCGGGCTCAGGCTGAATCGCGGAGAACGCCATACCTGCCGACGTCGCGTACGACGCTGCGGCAGAAAGCAAAAAGCCCGCCGAAGCGGGCTTTCTTGAATTGGCTGGGGAACTAGGATTCGAACCTAGATAAACGGAGTCAGAGTCCGTTGTCCTACCGTTGGACGATTCCCCAATCGTTTCGACAACTCTAGCAGGCGAAACTTTAGCGCTTGCTGTACTGCGTGGCGCGACGTGCTTTGTGCAGGCCCACCTTCTTGCGCTCGACTTCGCGCGCATCGCGGGTCATCAGACCGGCCTTGCGCAGATCGGACTTCAGGCCATCATCGTACTCGACCAGCGCTCGCGAGATACCCAGACGCAGCGCACCGGCCTGACCCGAATTGCCGCCGCCGGCAACCGTGGCAATCACGTCGAACTTCTCATTCGCATTCAGCAGCACCAGCGGCTGACGGACGATCATTCGAGCAGTTTCGCGACCGAAAAACTCGTCCAGCGAACGACCATTGACTGTAATCTTGCCAGTACCCGGACGCAGGAAGACACGAGCAGCGGAAGTCTTGCGACGACCAGTGCCATAGTTCTGTTGAATTGCCATGTGATGCTCCGAATTACTGGCTGAGAGTCAGCGGCTGCGGCTGCTGCGCAGTGTGCGGATGCTCACTGCCACTGTAGACCTTCAGCTTGCGGAACATCGCGCGGCCCAATGGGCCCTTCGGCATCATGCCCTTCACGCCGATCTCGATCACCCGCTCGGGATGAGTCGCCAGCAGATCGCGCAGCGAGATGCTCTTCAGGTTGCCGATGTAGCCGGTGAACCGATGGTAGGTCTTGTCCTGCAACTTGTTGCCGGTGACCTTGATCTTCTCCGCATTCACCACCACCAGATAATCACCGGTGTCGATGTGCGGGGTGTAGATCGGCTTGTGCTTGCCACGCAGCCGGTGCGCGAGTGCGGAGCACAGGCGACCGAGGGTCAGACCGGTCGCATCCACGACGTACCAGTCGCGCTGCACCGTTTCATTCTTGGCACTGATCGTTGCCATTTCCTTGCAACTCCAGGAACTGCGTTCATCCATGAGAGCCCGCAAAGATAGCGGGCATGAACCGAGGCGGCAAGTCCTTCGCCACTTCAGGTGAAAGGCACCCCGCTCGCATTCAGCTCCACGGGTCCTTCAGCACGATGTTCTCGACCCGGTCGGGGCCAGTCGAGATCAAGGTGATCGGGCATTGCACCATTGCTTCGACCGCTTCGAGGTAACGGCGGGCGTTGGCAGGCAACTGGAAGTAATCCGTGACACCGCGGGTCGGCTCGTCCCAACCCGGGAAGTCCCGGTAGATCGGTTCGCACTCGCTCCAGCCGGCGGCGTCCAGTGGCGCCTGATCGGTTTCGCTGCCGCGGTAACGATAACCCACACAGACGCGAATGGTCGACTCGCCGTCGAGGATATCCAGCTTGGTGACACACAGCCCGTTGATGCCGTTGATCATCACCGCGCGACGCAGTGCGACGACGTCCAGCCAGCCGCAGCGACGCGGCCGACCGGTGGTGGCACCGAACTCCTGACCGCGGGTACGGATGCCCTCGCCCACCGCATCGAACAGTTCGGTCGGAAACGGGCCGCCGCCGACGCGTGTCGCATAGGCCTTGAAGATGCCGAGTACGTAATCGACATCACGGGCGCCGACGCCCGTGCCCGAGCAGACACCACCGATGGTCGTGTTGCTGGAGGTCACGAAGGGATAAGTGCCGTGATCGATATCGAGCAGGCAGCCCTGCGCACCCTCGAAAAGAATGTTGCTGCCCTGCTTGCGCAACGCGTACAGCAGCGCGGCAACGTCGCAGCGCATCGGCCGGGCGTACTCGCCGAAGGCCAGCGCCTCGTCCAGCGTCTGCTGGTAATCCACCGCTTCCAGACCCCAGTACTTCGTCAGCACGAAGTTGTGGAAGTCCATCACGCCCTTCAGTTTCTCGGCGAACTCGGCCGGATTCTCCAGATCCGAGAGCCGGATGCCGCGCCGCGAGGCCTTGTCCTCGTAGGCCGGGCCGATCCCGCGGCCGGTGGTGCCGATCTTGCCGGCGCCACTGGCCTTCTCGCGGGCCTGATCCAGTGCGACGTGGTACGGCATGATCAGCGGCATCGCCGGACTCAGCTTCAGCCTCGAACGCACTTCCAGACCGTTGGCTTCCAGCTGATCGACTTCCTTGCGCAACGCCGCAGGCGACAAGACCACGCCGTTGCCGATCACGCAGGCCACGCCTTCGCGCAGGATTCCCGACGGGATCAGGTGCAGAACGGTCTTGCGGCCGTTGATCACCAGCGTGTGGCCCGCATTGTGGCCACCCTGGAAGCGCGCGACCGCGCCGACGTTCTCGGTCAGCAGGTCGACGATCTTGCCTTTGCCCTCATCGCCCCACTGGGCACCCAGCACCACGACCGATCTGGCCATCGTTGCTCCTCGCATCTCGAAACGGTGGACCGGCGTCGTGCTCAGTCGCTGCGCAGCAGTGTAAGCGCCGTGAGGCCAATGACGACCAGCACCCCACCGCCGAGCCGCAGCGTGCCTTCATCGACCTCGGACAAGCGCCGCAGAGCTTCCTTCCAGCCACGCGGAAAGCACAGCGGTGCCAGGCCCTCCAGCACCAGCAGCAGCGCGACTGCAGCCAGCAGATCGCTCACGACGCTCAGCGCTGCTGTTGCTGGAAGTACTCGAAGAACTCGCTGTTCGGATCGAGCACCAGGACGTCGCCCTGCTTGCGGAAGGACTCGCGGTAGGCCTGCAGCGAGCGGTGGAAGGCATAGAACTCGGCATCGGTCCCGTAGGCCTTCGCGTAGATCTCGGCGGCCTTTGCGTCGCCTTCGCCGCGAATGCGCTGCGCATCACGCTCGGCCTCGGCCAGCAGCACGGTGGCCGCGCGATCGGCCTCGGCGCGGATCCGCTCGGCTTCCTGCTGGCCGGAAGACCGCAAGCGATTGGCAACCTGCGCGCGCTCCGAGCGCATGCGCTGGAACACCGAATCGGTCACCTCTTCCGGCAGTTCGATGCGCTTGATGCGCACATCGATCACGTCGATACCGAGCCGCGCCGCCACATCCTTGCTGGCCAGCACCAGCGCCTGGGTCATGTCGTCCCGGGCACTGGACACGACCTCGCGCAGTTCGCGCTTGTTGAACTCGTCGCGAAGACGATCCTTGACCACCTGCGACAACCGCAGGTTGGCGCGATTCACGTCACCGCGGGTCGCGGTATAGAAAGTCGCGACATCGACGATCCGCCAGCGCACGACCGAATCGACGCGGACGTCCTTCTTCTCGCTGGTCAGGAAGCGCTCGGTGTCCTGCGTCAGTGCCTGCAGACGGCGGTCATAGCGGGCAACCTGCTCGACGAAGGGCAGCTTGAAGTGGATGCCGGGCTTCAAATCCGCGCGGACGATCTCGCCGACGCGGAGCACCAGGGCAACCTGATCCTCGCGGACGATGAAGACCGACAGGCTCAGCAGGAAGGCCAGTAACGCGCCGGCCAGACCAATCATGGGCAGGGACTTCACGGCGCACCTCCCGGGGCATTCAGCTGCGGACCGGCTTCGCGCGCACCAGCGGGCGGCTGCATGCGATCCAGCGGCAGATACAGCATGTTGTTGCCGGACTTGCTGTCGATCAGCACCTTCGAGGTCCGCGACAGCACGTCCTGCATGGTTTCCAGATACAGACGCTTGCGGGTGACTTCAGGTGCCTGCCGGTACTGCGCGGCCAGCGCACGGAAGCGGTCGGCCTCGCCCTCGGCCTTGGCAACTACCGAATCCCGGAAGCCCTCGGCCTCCTGCATGATGCGCGAGGCCTTGCCGCGTGCGACCGGGACCACCTGGCTCTCGTAGGCACGCGCCTCGTTGGCGATGCGCTGCTCGTCCTCGCGCGCCTTGATCGCGTCGTCGAAGGCGTCCTTCACCGCCTGCGGGACACTGGCGTCCTGCAAGTTCACCGAACTGACGTCGAGCCCGCTGTTGTAATCGCTCAGCAGGCGCTCCAGCAGCTCAAGCGATTGCAGCGAAATCTCGGCGCGGCTGCCGACGAGGATGTCGTCGAGCGGACGGGCACCGATGACCTGCCGGATCGCCGCCTCGGAAGACTGGACCAGCGCCTTCTCGGCTTCGGCCACCGAAAACAGGAAGGCCCGCGGATCGGCGATCGTGTACTGCACGGCAAAGTTGATCTCGACCAGATTCTCGTCGGCCGTCAGCATGCGGACCTGAGCATCGGCGCTGCGCACCTGCGTCACATCGACCTTGTAGACCTGCTCGATCGGCCGCGGGAAGCTGAAGTTCAGACCGGGCTCTACCGTCCGCGAGTAGGAGCCGAAGGTCAGCACCACGCCACGCTCGCGGGCGTCGACGATGTGGACCGAGTCAAAGGCCATCCAGACCACGGCCAGCACCACGAGGCCGAGCAGAATGCCGCCACCGCCGCCGGGTTGCGACTCCTCGGTGCTGCCTCCGCCGCCCCGACGGACGCCGGTACCGAACATCTGCTTGAGACGCTTCGAGGCGTTGCTGAGGATCTCTTCAAGGTCTGGCGCCGCCTGGCCGCCGGATGGGCGACGATTCCCCCAGGGGTCCTTCGGCGGCTGCCCGCCCGGTTCATTCCAAGGCATCGATCTGATCCTTCACGATGGGTCCGTTGGCCAAACGCCAACGGGGTAGTGGAGCATGCCGGCGCACGTCGTCCAGCCCTCGTGCAGTCCGGGCGGAACTCTGCGAACTGGGGCCCACACCGTTCACATTCAAGCGTCGTCCTGCAGCGTGCCAGTCATCATCACCGCTGTCGATGCGCTCAGCCGCTGATCCGCGGAAACCTGCGGCCAACGTAATCCTCGATCATCCCGACGAATTCGTCGGCGATGCCCTCGCCGCGCAGGGTTGCAACCTTTTCGCCGTCGACGAAGACCGGCGCCGCCGGCGCCTCGCCGGTGCCCGGTAGCGAGATGCCGATGTTGGCGTGGCGGCTCTCGCCAGGGCCGTTGACCACGCAGCCCATCACCGCCAGAGTCAGGTTCTCGACGCCGTCGTACTGCAATTTCCATTCCGGCATCCGGGCGCGGACGTGCTCCTGCACCTGCTTGGCCAGTTCCTGGAAGAACACGCTGGTCGTGCGGCCGCAGCCCGGGCAGGCCGTCACCATCGGCGTGAACGCGCGCAGTCCCATCGTCTGCAGGATTTCCTGCGCAACGATCACCTCGCGGGTGCGGCTCTCCTGCGGCTCCGGCGTCAGCGAGACGCGGATCGTGTCGCCGATGCCCTCCTGCATCAGCACCGCCAGCGCCGCCGTCGAAGCGACGATGCCCTTGCTGCCCATGCCGGCCTCGGTCAGACCCAGATGCAGCGCGTAATCGCTGCGCCGCGCCAGCTCGCGATAGACCGCGATCAGTTGCTGCACGCCGGAAACCTTGCAGGACAGCACGATCCGCTCGCGCGACAGACCGATCTCTTCGGCCTTCGCCGCCGAATCCAGCGCCGAGCGGATCAGCGCTTCGCGCAGCACCGCGTCGGCCGGCCACGGCTCGGCGCGGGTCGCGTTCTCGTCCATCAGCTGCTGGGCCAGCGCCTGATCCAGCGAGCCCCAGTTGGCACCGATCCGGACGACCTTCCCGTACTCGATCGCCTTCTCGATGATCGTGGCGAACTGGGTGTCACGCTTGCGGCCGAAGCCGACGTTGCCCGGGTTGATCCGGTATTTGGCCAGCGCCTCGGCGCAGGCCGGCTCGGCGGCGAGCAGCTGATGACCGTTGTAGTGGAAGTCGCCGATCAGCGGCACCGCCACATTCATGCGGTCGAGCGCCTCGCGGATCTTCGGCACCGCCCGCGCCGCCTCCGGCGTGTTGACCGTGATCCGCACCAGCTCCGAGCCAGCCCGCCACAGTTCGGCGGTTTGCCGGACGGTGGAAGCCACATCGGCCGTGTCGGTGTTGGTCATCGACTGCACCACCACCGGCGCGCCGCCGCCCATCTGGACCTTGCCGATCTTCACGGCGCGAGTCAGGCGGCGAACTCCGGCCTCGGCGGGATCATGCGGATTGCTCATGGGATGCACTGCTCTGGAGCGGGCGCCGAGCATGCCAAGGCGCGGGCGGACGGCGGCCGAACCGCAGCGGCACCAGCAACAATGCCCAAGTCCGCCCTAGCCGCCGCCCAGCTTTCGCTGGTACTCCAGATTGAGCCGCTCGGCTTCTTCGCAGGCCTGCTGGATTTCTGCACGAGTCCCGCTCCGGCGAGCCTCGCTGCATCGGATATTCGCGGCCCGCACCTGCTCGCCGAGCGCCTGATTCGGGTCTGAACCCTCGTCGGGAATGGGCGGCGGCGGCAGGTCGACGGAATCGGCGGTCGAAACGCTCTGGATGCCGCTGATCGGGCGATCACAATAGGGTCCGGAGCAATCGTCGTCAGCCGTGGAGCCACTGCTGGTCGTAGAGGAGGAGGACGACGATGCAGTGGCGGGCGGCGCCGACGCCGGATCCACTTCCTTCCAGTCGCCACCTTCAATGACGTAATCGCCCCTGCCGCCCGACATATGCCAATCCACGACCGCCTGAGTGTCCTCGATGGACCAGCCCGCCGGATAATCACTCACGCCCCGATGGCCAGGCTTGAACCATTTCATGGTCAGCGGATCGCCCACCTTGAAGGGCAAGCTCTGGTAACTGCCATCCGGCAGCGTGTAGCGGATCCACATGCGGCCGTCGTCTTCCTCGACGATTTCCGGCAGGATCATCTGCCATTGGTCCACCACCAGGCCGTTCTCGGCAGATGAATGGATCTTCGTACCATCCTGCGACAGTGCAGTCTGCGGCAGCACGAAACACCCGGCCATCACGATCAGCATCGACAAGGCCCAGCATGTCATCGATTTCATGTTCATTCCTCCGGCAGTCAACCTCAGGGCGCTGTCCAAGCAGCAGGTTGTCGGCGATGGAGTAATCATTTCGGCGCGTCATCGATGGCGGATCGATGACGCCGCCGCGCTGCAGGGTCTGCAGAAAGCCTGATCTCGCACTCATCGCGACAGCGATAGCGTGCACCCTCCATACAGGGAGCCGGATCGCTGCGACATCAGGCCGCAGCGTGGACAACCCACTGCATCTGACGCTCCGGCAGCCTGTCGGACTTGACTGGTTTCCACGTCGACACGCGAAAAGTCGGCGGAATGCAAACCTGAAGCTATTGCCCCAGCCACTCCGCCTCGGCGTAGGGCTGCGACTTCACCACCCGATCCAGCTGTAGCAGCGTTTCCAGCAGCGCCGCCATTTTCGGTAACGGCCATGCGTTCGGACCGTCGCTCAGGGCGCGAGCCGGGTCCGGGTGGGTTTCCATGAACAGCCCAGCGACGCCGGCAGCGACCGCGGCTCGGGCCAGCACCGGGACGAACTCGCGCTGGCCGCCGCTGCTCGCGCCCTGCCCGCCGGGCAGCTGCACCGAGTGGGTGGCATCGAAGACCACCGGGCAGCCGGTCTGGCGCATCACCGCCAGCGAGCGCATGTCGGAGACCAGATTGTTGTAGCCGAAGCTGACACCGCGTTCGCAAACCATGATCTGCTGATTGCCGGTGGCCTTCGCCTTCGCAACCACGTGAGTCATGTCCCACGGAGCGAGGAACTGGCCCTTCTTGATGTTGACCGGCTTGCCGGTCGCAGCCACTGCCTGAATGAAGTTGGTCTGTCGACACAGGAAGGCCGGTGTCTGCAGCACATCGACCACCGCGGCTACCTCGGCGTGCGGCGTGTCCTCATGCACATCGGTCAGCACCGGCACGCCAATCTGGCGGCGTACGGTCTCCAGGATCTTCAGGCCACCGTCGATGCCGGGGCCGCGGAAGCTCTGCGCCGACGACCGGTTGGCCTTGTCGTAGCTGCTCTTGTAGATGAAGGGAATCCCGAGCTTGCCGGTCAATTCCTTCAACTGGCCAGCGGTATCGAGCGCCAGCTGTTCGCTCTCGATCACGCAGGGGCCGGCGATCAGGAACAGCGGCTGGTCATTGCCGACGGTGAATCCACAGAGTTGCATGGCGGCCTCGGGTCAAAGCTGAAGAATCGCGATTGTCGCGGCGCGGCATGAACTGCGCGTGCTCAAGGCAGGAGCCACCAGGCGTGCGCCAACAGGAACAGGCCCAGCACCACGCGATACCCCATGAAGGGCGCGACGCCGGCCCGCTTGAGCACCGCCAGCAGAAAGGCAATCACCGCATAGCCGGCCACGGCGGCGATGACCGCACCGAGGAAGAAATCTCCGATCCGGATCGCCTCTCCGGCCTTGCCGGACAGCAGGTCATACAAGCCCTTGGCCGACGCCAGCGAGACCACCGGGATCGACAGCAGAAAGGAAAAGCGCGCCGCCGCCTCGCGCGACAGGCCGAGGAACAGCGCCGCGGTCATCGTCACACCCGAGCGCGACACCCCCGGCATCAGCGCCAGCGCCTGCGCACAACCGACCAGCATGGCCTTGCCGATGGTCAGCGAGTTCTCGTGCTGCTCCCGGCGAAACCAGCGATCGGCGACGTACATCAGCAGCCCGAAGACGATCTGGAACACCCCGATGGTCCAGTAATTGCGTAAGTCGGCCTGCAGCGCATCGGTCATCAGCATCGCGACCGCACCGGCTGGAATCGTCGCGAGGCCGATCGCCAGCACCAGCCGCTGGTTCGGCGTCAACGCCTGCCCGGGCCGCCAGCGCACCGCTTCACCAGCAAGGACCACCAGATCACGACGGTAGTAGGCGATGACCGCGAACAGCGTACCCAGGTGCAAGCCCAGGTCGAAGGTCAGGCCCTGGTAATCCCAGCCGAACCACTCGCTGACCAGATACAGATGCGCCGAAGAGGAGATCGGCAGGAATTCGGTCAAGGCCTGGACCAACGCCAGGATCAGGATCTGCAGGAAGTCCACGTCAGGCACGCTCAAGCCGGCAGTTCAGGGCTGCGGATGGTGGCGAGCCGGGTTTGAACCGGTGCCATGCCGCGCACCTGACCCGTCGGCCGCCCGGCGGCGTCAATCAGACCCTCGCGCAGCAACCAGTGGCGGGCATCATCGGCATCCTCGCGGAACCAGCGATCGGCGCTACCCAGGCGGAAGCTGTAACCCCACGCATCCATATCGGTACAGGCGCGCACGTAGCCGAAGCCCGGCACGGCATCAGCCAGTGCCAGTTGCAACCAGCAAGTCGCGTTCTCCTCGGCGATGCTGTCGGAGGCATCGGTGTGCATCGTGGCGCGACGCTCAGGCGTAGCCACGATCCAGTGACACGCCTCGTGCAGCAACGAGTGCAAAGGCGTATCAGGCCGCGCGTAGATGCGGTCGGCGACCAGGCCGGCTTCCGGCTCACCCCAGTAGCAGCCCGGGATCCGCGCGGATGCCGGCACCAGTTCGAGGGTCAGGCCGTAATCCAGCAGCAGGCGACGCAGAACGCGCAGATCCGCGTCGGCGAGGCAGAACATCCGCACCGACTCAGCTGTCGGCTTTGGCAGATTGAGGTGGCAGAGTCACCGACAATTCGAGCATCTCGTTGTCGTCCTCCTGATGGACCTTGATCTGCACGGCTTCCGGTTCGATCTTGACGTATTTGCGAATCACCTCCAGCAACTCGCGCTTCAACATCGGCAGATAATCCGTGGTGCTGGCCGAGGTTCGCTGCTGCTGGATGATGATCGTCAGCCGTTCCCTTGCGGACTCGGCACTGCTTTTCTTCTGGCTACGGAAGTAATCGAGCAAACCCATGGCTCAGCTCCCGAACAGTCGCTGCAGTAGACCCTTCTTCTTCACATCCAGGAAGCGGAAGGGTCGATCATTGCCGAGCAGGCGCTGCACTGTATCCTCATAAGCCATGCCGGCTTCGGAACCGTCACGCAGAATCACCGGCACACCCTCGTTGCTGCACATCAGCACATCGGGAGATTCCGGAACCACACCGATCACCTTGACGCCGAGAATGTCCTCGACATCCTTGATCGACAGCATTTCACCGCGCTCGACACGCTCCGGCGAATAGCGGGTCAGCAGCAGATGCTCGACGATGCGACCGCGACCCTCCTCGGCACGCTGGCTCTTGCTGGCCATCAGACCCAGCATCCGGTCGGAGTCGCGGACGCTACTCACTTCGGGGTTCACGACCACGACCGCGCGATCGGCAAAATACATTGCCAGATGGGCGCCCTGCTCGATGCCGGCGGGCGAGTCGCACATGACAATGTCGAAGTCCCGCTTCAGCTCGTCCAGCACGCGAGCCACGCCGTCCTTGCTCAGCGCGTCCTTGTCCTTGGTCTGACTGGCGGCAAGGACCGACAGGTTCTCGTAGCGCTTGTCGCGGATCAGCGCCTGATTCAGCGCTGCGTCGCCATGCAGCACGTTGACGAAGTCGTAGACCACCCGACGCTCGCAACCCATGATCAGGTCCAGATTGCGCAGACCGATATCGAAGTCGATGACGACGGTGCGCTTGCCGGCGCGGGCAAAGCCGCAGGCCAGCGAGGCCGCGCTGGTGGTTTTTCCGACCCCGCCCTTGCCGGAGGTCACCACAATCACTTCAGCCAAGATCAATCTCCTCTCAATGACCGCATTCAGCCCGGGAAACCGGTCGATAGTGGCAGCATTTCCAGACGTTCTCCCACCAGACGCACCTGCACGACCCGGTCCTTCAGCTCGCCCGGCACCTGCTCCAGAATACGGTAGGTGCCGGCGATCGAGACCAACTCCGGATCGAAACGGGCACAGACGATACGGGCCTCGGTATCACCCCGCGCACCCGCCAGCACCTTGCCCTGCAGCCGATGGAAACTGTAGACGTTGCCGTCGGCGATCACCTCGGCGCCATAGCTGACCGGCCCGAGCAGCACCAGATCCCGGCCCCGCGCGTAAACACGCTGGCCGGTCCGGACCATCTCGCTATGGATCAGCGGCGGCGCCATCACGTCATAGGACGTCTCGATCGGCGCTGGCGTCGGTGCCGGCTCGGCAGGAGTCGCAGGCGGCGCGACGGCGGGGGCCTGTGCTTCGCTGTCCTCGCCACGTCGACGCTTCAGCTCCGGGGCCAACAACGGCAGTTTCAACCGCAGGATCGCCACGCCCAACGGGGAGTCATCCGACGCGACGTAGCCCAGCGGGGACAGACCGGCGTAACGCACGCGGTCGAGCAGATCGCGGAGCAGTTCCTCGGCCGGCACGCGGCTTTCGTCGGGCAGCTCCACGACCGCAGGGGCGGCCGTCAGCAGATCCGGCGCCGCTGCAACGTGATCGGCGAGCGTGGCGGTCACCTCGTCCAGATCCAGGCTGTGCACCCGGATGGTGAAGATGCTGAAGTGGCCGCTGCGCAGTTCGCAGGCCGATGGCGGTGACGAGTTCATGCGTGTGGCCGCGCAGACAGATCAGTGCGGCGGCTGGCCCACCAGTGGGCCGGCGCCGGGTTGTCGGGCCGGGTCAGATAATGCTCGTGGACATAGGCGTAAGGCTCCAGCTCCTTGGCCATCAGCGAAACCCGGCGGCCATTCGGCAGGGTCTGCTGCCCCACCTCGGCGAAGTTCTGCGTCGTGAAGAACACCATCGCGATGTCGTCCTTCGGCTCGATGAAGACTTCAGTCGTCAGCATCGGCTGGCGGATCTCCGCGTAGCTCAACAGATCGGCATACATGACCCGACCGACACCGTGCCGCCGGCAGCCGGGTGCTACCACGACGCGGTCGATGTAGACGAAGCCACCGGGTCCGTAGCGCTCACCGAACCAGGCGTAGTTCGGACTGTCGTAGCAGGCACCCGGCTCGAAGGCCACGAGGAAGCCGGCGATGCGGCCTTCGATCAGCGCCACTCGGAAGTAGTGCGCCTGACGCTCCAGCAGCATCAGGCGTTCCCGGCCGATCTCGATGATGCCGGGACCGGCGGCGTTGTTCAGCGCCAGGATCGGGTCCAGATCCCCGGGCAACACGTCACGCAGCTCCATTCGCTCGTACCTCCGCAGCCGATCCCTCATCGAAGCGGGCGATTATGGCCGCTCGGCCGACGCTGCATAGGGGTAAGGTTCGCCGTGACTTCCGCCCTGCGACCTCCAGACCCGCACCCGCTAGGCTGCACCCATGTTCGTCCATCACTGGAACCACCTGAAAATCCTGCGCATCGGTGGCCTGGCCACCTGGGCGCTGGTGGGCTTGTCGCTGCTGCTGCGCAGCGTCGATGGCGATCGGCCGATCCCGATCGAAGACCTCTGGAAACTGTGGGTGAGCTTCGCCGCCTTCGGTTACACCTATTGGTGGATTGCCAGCGAGCGGATCGCCTCCGACCTGCATCAACTGCTGGCGCTGCTGGTCCTGTCGGTCATGCCGGTCCTGATCAACCACTGGACCAAGAGCGGCATCGGCGTGCTGCTGTTGATCGTCGCCGCCGGGATCCTGCCCTGGTATCGAGCGGCGCCGACCGCCTTCGGTTGGGTGATCGTGCAGAGCTTCCTCAATCTCCCGGTTTTTCTCGCGAGCGGCCGCTATTCGATCGGCGAAGCCTTGCTGCAGTGCGGGCTGTATCTGGGCTGCTCCGGCTTCAGCTACATGATTTCCTGGATCGGCCGCGGCCAGTCCGAAGCCCGCGACGCCCTGCGCCGCGCCAACGCGGAGCTGCGGGCGACCCAGTCGCTGCTGGTCGAGGGCGAACGAGCCGCCGAGCGGCTGCGCATTTCCCGTGACCTGCACGACGTGGTCGGCCATCACCTGACCGCGCTGAGCCTGAATCTGGAGGTCGCCAACCATCTCTGCGAAGGCAAGGCCCGCCAGCATGTCCAGACCGCGCTGCAGATCTCGAAGCTGCTGCTGTCCGATGTCCGCGACGTGGTCAGCCAGTTGCGGCATGCCGACGGCATCGACCTTGCGGCTGCCGTGCAGAGTCTGGTCGAGGGCGTGCCCAGCCCGCAGGTCCACATCGAATTGCCGGAGCGATTCACGGTTCACGATCCGGCCCGCGCTCAGGTCGTGCTGCGGCTCACGCAGGAGATCCTGACCAACACCATCCGCCATGCCCGCGCTCGCAACCTCTGGATCCGCTACGAACTGGACGGCCCCGCCGTCCGGCTGATTGCACGCGATGATGGCTGCGGTGCACCCGCCGACCTGCGCCGCGGCAACGGCCTGTCCGGCATGGGCGAGCGCCTTGCCCAGTTCGGTGGCCAGCTGGCCATCGATACCGCGCCCGGATTGGGTTTTTCCCTCACTGCCCGCGTCCCTCTGGAGGCCGCCTGATGATTCGTGTTTTCCTCGTCGATGATCAGACCCTGGTGCGCCAGGGAATCAAGAGCCTGCTGGAACTGTCCCCGGAGGTCAGCGTGATCGGCGAAGCCGCCGACGGCGAGCAGGCCGTCCGCGAGATTCCCGAACTCCGCCCGGACGTCGTTCTGCTGGATATGCGCATGCCCGGCATGAATGGCGTCGCAGTGCTGGAGACGCTGAAACGCGCCGGCCAGTTGCCGCCCACCATCATCCTGACCACCTTCGATGACGACGAGCTGGTGACCGCGGGCGTCAAGGCCGGCGCGCGCGGCTATCTGTTGAAGGACGTGTCGCTGGAACAGCTGGTCGAGACGATCCGAACCGTGCAGCGCGGTGGTTCGATGGTGCAGCCCGCCGTGACCGAGCGCCTGCTGAAGGGCATGAGCGGTCTGGAGACGCGCTTCGCCTCGCTGGACGAGCCGGATCCGCTGACCGAGCGCGAAACCGAGATCCTGCGGTTGATGGCCGCGGGCCAGAGCAACAAGGAGATTGCCCGCGCCCTCGATGTGGCCGAGGGCACGGTCAAGAATCACGTGTCCAACATCCTGTCGAAGCTCGGCGTCCGCGACCGGACCCGTGCGGTGCTGCGCGCTTTCGAGCTCCGACTGGTCGCCGGGAGCCGCTGAGCGCAAGCTCAGCGGCGCGGCCGCAGCCACCAGCCGCTAGCAAGTGCCGTGAGCAGGGTGAAAAAGCCCCACAGCGCCGAGTTCACCTCGGGCCAGATCGGTCCTCGCGCATCGGGCGCGTAACGCACGGCGAGGACCGACGCCGCCAGCATCAGTATCGCCGTCAGCGCCAGCGTCCAGCGATCATGCCGACGCTGCGGCGCTGTCTGTCCACGGGTGCCCGCGGCGATCCAGTAGAGGCCGCCCAGCACGACGCCGAGCGGCAGCAACAGCAGAAAGGCCAGCATTCGCCCTCAGCGGATGACGCGATAACACGGCTTGTAGGGCTCGGCGCCGGGCAGCTTCATCCGCTGCTGCTCGACGAAGGCCCGTAGCAGGCCGTCCAGCGCCTCCATGATCTCCGGCTCACCATACAGTTCGTAAGGCCCGTATTGTTCGATGGCACGGACGCCCTCTTCCTTGACGTTGCCGGCCACGATGCCACTGAAAGCGCGACGCAGATCGGCGGCCAGCTCATGGGTCGGTCGATCCCGGTGCAGCTTCAGGCTGGCCATCTGCTCGTGAGTCGGCGCGAAGGGCAACTGGAAGGCCAGCGGCAAATGCAGGGTCCAGTTGAAGAAGAAGGCGTCGCCCGACTTCAACCGGGCATCGCGGACCCGGGCCACCCCGTTGCGCATCGTCCGCGCCACGTCGGCGGCATCGCCGACGATGATCTGATAGCGCGTCGCCGCAACCGGACCCAGCGTCAGCCGCAGGAAGTGATCGATCTGCTCGAAGTACGCCGCCGACGCCTTCGGGCCCGTCAGGATCATCGGGAACGGCAGCTCGGCGTTCTCCGGGTGCAGCAACACGCCGAGCAGATACAGGATCTCTTCGGCCGTACCGACCCCACCGGGGAACACGATGATCCCGTGGCCCAGTCGGACGAAGGCTTCGAGGCGCTTCTCGATGTCCGGCATGATGACCAGGTGGTTGACGATCGGGTTCGGGCTCTCTGCCGCGATGATTCCGGGCTCGGTGATGCCGATATAGCGGTTCTTGCCGCGACGCTGCTTGGCGTGGGCGATCGTGGCGCCCTTCATCGGCCCCTTCATCGCGCCCGGACCGCAGCCGGTGCAGATGTCAAAGCCGCGCAGACCCAGCTCGTAACCGACCTGCTTGGTGTAGTCGTACTCGACGCGGCCGATCGAGTGACCGCCCCAGCAGACCACCATGTTCGGTTCGTTGGTCGGCTTCAGCACTCCGGCATTGCGCAGGATCTCGAACACCGCGTTGGTGATGCCCTCGGAATCCTGCAGCGTGAAGCGGCCGGAACAGCGGATCTCGTTCTCGACGTAGAGGATGTCGCGCAGCACCGAGAACAGCAGTGACTTGATGCCGGCAATGATCTTGCCGTCGACGAAGGCCTGCGCCGGGGCGTTGATCAACTGCAGTTTGACCCCACGGTCCTCCTGGACCACGTGGATGTCGAAATCCTCGAAACGCTGCAACAGGGCGCGGGCGTCGTCGCTCTCGATGCCGGTGGTCAGCACGGCGAGCGCGCAGCGCCGGAACAACTGATGCAGACCGCCCGCAGAGGCATCACGCAGTCGGCGGATTTCGCTCTTGCTGAGCAGATCCATCCCGGCTTCGGGATTGATCAATGCGGAAACTTTGATTTTGGCCATGGGATTCGACTCTGGACGGGTGGCCGTCGCCGGGGACGAACGGCAATAGGGAAGCGACACATCGGGCACGATCCGACGGTCATCGAAGGCGAGGGGCGGCCAGTTCGCCGGCGCCTGCGGTGCGGAGTGCCTCGCGCGTCGCGCACCACTCCACGCACCGCTGCCGCGATCCGCTGGCCGTCAGGCGCGGATCTTCAGGTCCGCCGCCGGCACCCCACCCTTCACGAGCTTGGCATTGAAGCCCTGCTCGCAAAGCAGATAGGTCGCCGAGGCGCTGCGACGTCCGGTATCGCAGTAGACCCAGTACTCGATCCGGGGATCGAGCTTGGACAGATTGCTGCGCAGAAAACGCAGCGGCAGGTTGATGGCTCCCAGCACGTGACCGTGCCAGTACTCCTCCGGCAGGCGCACGTCTACCAAAAGCATCTTCGGCGTACGGTCGGCCAGCGCCACTTCGGTCAGCACCGGCGCGCGCATCAGCTTGTTGAAGCGATCGGCAGACAGGCGCATCAGCTCGCAGCGGTTCAATGCCCGCACCGAGGCATTGCGCGGGTCACCGGAAATCAGCGCCTCCTCGCCGAAGCTGCGACCGACACCCAACTGCGCCAGTTCCTCTTCACCGCCATTCGCGGTCCGGACCAGGACCTGCACCTTGCCGGAGGTGACGACGTAGTAGTAGTCGCCCGGATCGCCCTGACGGATGATCACGTCGCCCGGATCGGCGCTGACCGGCTCCATCGAGGCGAAAATCTGCGCGATATTGGCCGGCGGCACTTTCAGGAACGCCTTGCTCTGCAGCAGGGCCGTCATCCAGTCGTCGGCCTCCTCGTCCTCCATGGCCCGGACCTCGACCCGACCGGTCTGCGACCAGGTCATCAGGAGATCCAGCACCTCGGCATCGACGAACAGCACCTGGGCATTGCGGACACAGACGGCTGAGGCGCTGCGCCGGGCGCCGCGCGCGATCGCGTGACGGGCCTCCTCGTTGCCCGCTTCCAGCAATCGACTGCCCTGATCGCTCTTCAACTCCAGCGCGCCGTCCAGCAGATAAGCCAGGGTACGCGCAACCTCGCCCTGACCGAACACGATCTCGCCCGGCTTGTACTGCTGCACGCTGGACTGCCGCGCCAGCTGTTGACGATCTGCATGGGCGAGCGACTGCAGCGGCACGAAGCGCTGGAAAAGACTGGGGTTGACCATGATGGGCGGTGAGTGTCCCGGACAGGCGCGAAGAGGGCTCCAAAGCACGCGGCCGGCATGAAGCCGGCCGCGGACTTTAGCACCGGGTGAGGCTCCGGGTCAGAACTCGAAGCGCACGCCGATCTGCGCGCTCCAGCGCGACTGCCCGTTGCGATCGCGGAGCAGGAAGCCGCTCGGCGAGGCGGTCTGGTTGGTGCCGCCGAAGGGGAAGCCGTAGACGTAGCGACCGTTCTCGACGCCGAGGAAGTTGGCCACCTGCACGCGGTACGGGAACGAGGCTTCTTCGATGCGGCCCCAATCGTCGTTCAGCAGGTTGCCGATGTTCTGGACGTTCAGGAACAGACGCGGCTTGACCGACGCGAACACCGGCAGATCCTGCGAGATGTTCAGGTCGAACTGGGTGTACCAGGGGCTGGACTCCGCATTGCGATCGACCACCTGACCGCGACGGCTGTTCAGGTACTCGTTGCTGCGGATGTACGACCAGAACCGCGCTGCTTCGTCGGCGTTGCGGAAGATCACGTCGGTCTCGTCGCGCGGCACGTAAAACAGGTCGTTGCCACCGATCGAATCGCCGTTGGCATCGTTCAGGAAGGCATACGAGAAGTTGCGGCCTGAACGACCCTCGGCAAACAGCGTGAAAGTGGTCGGTGCGCTCTCGAACAGTTCCATGCGGTACTGGAACACCGCGCTGATGCGATCCCGGAAGATGTAGTTCGAATCCGCCGAAATCTCTTCGTCAACGTTGAACACGATGCGGTTCAACCAGTTCGACCGCGCGATGCTCGACGTTCCGGGCTGAGCGTCCTTGCCCTTGGCGAAGGTGTAGTTGATCTTTGCCGACCAGTTATCCTCGAACGGCTTTTCCAGGCCGATCGTGAATACCTGGCTGTTTCCCTTGTTGGTGTTACGCAACAACAGAACGTCGTTGAATGCCCGGTTTCGCAGGAAACGATTTTCGTTGGTGATCGGCGAGACCCCGCCGGTTGACGTGAACCCGGTTGGCGCCAACGTCCTGTAAAAACTAAGCCGACCATCGGGAAGGCGTCCGGTCGCAGCACCCAGGTTGAGGTTCTGATAAAAGATGGCGTGCTCGTTCTCGGTGATAATTGCCTCTGCGCTAGCAATCAGGCCGTACCAGGGCAGCTCATGCTCGATGGCAAGATTGCCTTTCCAGATCGTCGGCTGTTTGAAATCGGGATCCAGCAGATCCACACCTGCCGACGGTTGGTTCGTGGTCGTCGGCCGCGGCAGGTTGTTGATATCGGCCGTGATCGGAGTATTCACCGCCCGGGATTCGAATTGCGTGATCAGCGTGCCGGTATTCGTGAAGCTGTTCGAAAGCCAGACGTTCGCTGCGGATCCGGTGAACAGCCCGACGCCGCCGCGAAGCTGGGTGGGCCGATCACTGTCGAAGGTATAGTTGAAGCCCACACGCGGCTGAATGACGGAATTTCCGTCGTTGGTGCTGTTGTTCGGCAGACCGAAGCCGCCGGCGGCCTGTCCGACGGCATTCACGCTAGGCGCCGCGGCGAACGCCGGATTCAGCGCCGGCTCGTCGGAAACCTGCGGTGTATCCGCGCGGATTCCGTAGGTGACCGTGAGGTTCGGATTGACCGTCCAGGTGTCCTGCAGATACAGACCGAGGTTTCCAAGCCCGAAATCCGCGGCCGCAAATGCCGGGTCGGTGCCCTGCGACGGCACACGCAGGGTGTAGTTGGAAACCCGACCCGCCTGGAAATCCGCAACCGAGCTGAACTCATAGCGACCGTAGAACCGTTCGAGGAACAGGTTGTAGACATCGATCTTCTTGTAATCAACGCCAAACTTGAACTCGTGATCGCCCGCGAAGTAGTTTCCACTGAGCGCGAACGTCGTCGTATCGGTCTCTAGAACATTGGCGTGCCGATTGTTTTCGGCGCCGAAGAAAACCGTGCTGCCGCCGACGCGAACCTGCATTTGTGGCGCCCGTGAGCGCAGCACCGGAACCGACTCGTAGGTCGAGCGCGACACCGACAGCTCGGTCGAGAAGCGCTCCGACCAGTCGCTGTAAGCGTTCAGCACCACCGCCTCGTTGGCGAGGTTGTCGGTGTACCAGTAGTCCGAGAACGACACCGCCGTCTCGGTGATGCCCGGCGTACGGAGAATTTCACCTTCGGTCTTGTTCCAGCGCAGGCTGGCGCGGTGCTGCTCGCTGATGTTCCAGTCCAGCTTGACGACGAACTTGTCGTCCTTCTCGTCGACGGCGTCGATGTCGAAGCTGCCGGTATTGAATCCAAGTGCCGAAGCGCGGGCGGCGATCGCGGCGAGGTCGGCATTCGACACCAACTGCTGGCCGGCACTGTTGAAGTTCACACTCGGCGCCGGACGCGAACTGTCGAACTTCTCCGCCGAGATGAAGAAGAACAGCCGGTCCTTGATGATCGGGCCGCCGATGTTCAGACCGTAGGTCAGGTCGTCCTCAATGTTGACGAATTTGCGGCCATCCAGCTTTCCGTACCAGTCCTGGTCGCGGTAATAGGTGAACGCCGAGCCCTTAAACTCGTTGGTCCCCGAACGGGTAACGGCGTTGATGTTGGCGCCGGTGGCGTCCGACTGGCTGACGTCGTAGCTGCTGATACCGACGCTGATCTGCTCGATCGAATCCAGCGAGATGGCATTGTTCAGGCCCGGCAGGCCGTTGTCGTTCAGACCGAACTCGTCGTTCGACGGCACGCCATCGATGGTGATCGCGTTGAAGCGGTTGTTCTGGCCGGCAGCAGAGATCCCGCCCTGCCGATTGCCCGAACCACCGCCGTCCTTGTCGACCTGGGTGATGCGCGGATCGGTGCGGACCAAGTCTTCCAGCGAGCGGTTGATGGTCGGCAGCGTTTCGATCTGGTCACGGCTGATCGTGGTCTGCGCGCCCATGTTCAGCGGGTCGAACACGCTGAGGCTGCGCGAGGCGACGACCTCGACGGTTTCCAGCTGCTGGGCGTTGACCATCACGATGTTGACGGTCTCGGTCTGACCCAGGCGGAAGCTCAGGTCACCGCGCTTCTCGGCGCCGAAGCCATCGGCCTCGACAGTCACCTCGAAGGGACCACCGACGCGCAGACCGCGCGAGCTGTAGCGGCCTTCGGCGTCGGTCAGCTCCGTCTTCATCGTCCCGGAAGGAACGTGCAGGATCTGCACGATCGCGCCGGCCACCGGCTGACCTTCGCTGTCAACGACGCGACCGGTCACGTTGGTGGAGGTGGAGCTCTGGGCGTGGGCAAACTGCACGGCCCCGAGGGCCAGCAGTACGCCCATTGCGAGGGCCTTGACTTGAGGATGACGGGGCATGGGTTCAGCTCCTGCGGTTGCGGACGGGCGCAGCGTCGCTGCACCCAGGTTGAGTGGTTTACCGAAGTTTAACCCCAGAAGATGACAGCAGTTCTTCGACAGTCACACTCCCGCAGAGCAGAGGTAACGCAAGGTGACGCATTCATGAGGGGCCCGTCCATTGAGAGTGTCGAGGGCGTGCAGTTGCTGGCCATCGCGCTGCAAACCCACGCCGCGAGCCGTCCCGCGCAGGCCGACGTCGTTGCGCGGATGCTCGAATTCCTGAACCGTCATGGCGCACAGGCCTTCCTGCGCGCCAATCCCGAGGGGCATTTCTGCGGATCGGCGTGGGTGGTGGCACGGGACCACAACCCGCCCCCGACACAGCGCGTCCTGCTGACCCATCACCGCAAGCTCGATCGCTGGCTGCAGCTCGGCGGCCATGCCGACGGAGTCATGGACCTTTGCGCGGTGGCGCTGACCGAAGCGCGCGAGGAATCCGGCCTGCAGACGCTCGAACTGCTGCCCGGCATCTACGACGTCGACATCCACGAAATCCCGGCCCGCCCCGGGGAGCCGGCCCATCTGCACCTCGATGTGCGCTACGCGATGCTGGCCGACGCCCGCGAGCCGCTGGTGACCAGCGCGGAATCGCACGCGCTGGCCTGGGTCCCGATCGCCGGGCTGCTCGGCGCCGACACCGAGCCCTCGATCGCGCGGATGGCACGCTACTGGTGCGAGGTCGGCGCATGAAGCCGGAGCCGCGGCATCTGGCGGCGATTTCGGCCGCTCTGCTCGGTCTCGGAGTGGCGGCGTCGGCCATCGGCAGTCACGCACTGGCCGGCAGCCTGGATGCCGACAACCTGCGCCGCTTCCAGACCGCGACGCAAATGCTGGTCTGGCAGAGCCTGGGCGTGCTGGCCCTGATGCGCTGGGCGGCCGAGCCACTGCGTCCAGCGCTGGTCTGGACCGGCGCGGCGCTGCTCACCGGCACCGTGATCTTCTGCGGCAGTGTTTACGCCCTCGCGCTCGGCGCCCCGCGCGGGGTCGCCAGCATTGCCCCGTTCGGCGGACTACTGATGATCGGCGGCTGGCTGGTCGCCGCCGGGCTGCTCTGGCGCCGGCCCCGATAGCGCCAGCGCGGATCGCAACCACGCCGCGCAATCGGCGGCCGGCAGCGGCCGACACAGCAGGAAGCCCTGCGCTTCCTCACAGCCCTGCCGCGCCAGAAACTCCAGCTGCGCCTCGGTCTCGACGCCCTCGGCAGTGGCGCGCAGGCGCAGCGCCTTGGCCATCGCGATCACCGTCTGCACGATCGTCGCATCATCCGGATCGACCAGCAGATCGGCGATGAACTCGCGGTCGATCTTGAGCTTCTCGATTGGCAACCGCTTCAGATAGCCCAGCGAGGAATAGCCGGTGCCGAAATCGTCGACCGCGACTTCGATGCCGATGGCCTTGATCTCGCCCAACGTGCGGATCGCCTGTTCGGGATTGCTCATCAGGAGCGTTTCGGTCAGTTCCAGCTCCAGCGCATTGCCCGGCAGGCCGGCTTCGGCCAGCGCCTGACGCAGTTCGGCCGGCAACTCGGCGCGCAGCAGCTGCAGGGTCGACAGATTGACCGCCATGCGGATCTGCCCCAGACCCTCGCGGCGCCAGTCGGCGAGCTGCTGCAGCGCGACCTTCAGCGCGTGTCGCCCGACCGGCACGATCAGGCCGCTTTCTTCCAGCAGCGGGATGAAGCGGTCGGGGCTGATCACGCCCAGATCCGGATGCCGCCAGCGCAGCAGCGCTTCGACCGCGACCGGCTGCCGATCGGAGATCCGGACGATCGGCTGGTACTCCAGTCGGAAGTCGGCCAGACCGGCCCCGCGGGCACTCTGCTCCAGCGCCACCCGCAGATGACCGTGTCCGGCCAGGTCCGGCGCGTACATGCGCCAGGCGTTGCGACCGGCGGCTTTGGCAGCGTACATGGCGGCGTCCGCGTGCCGCAGCAGGTCCGTCGGGGTCTGCCCGTGATCCGGGAACAGCGCGATGCCGATGCTCGGCGTGACCTGCACCTCGTTGCCGCGGACCCGGATCGGCTCGACGAAGGCGGACAGCAACATCGCGGCAACGTCGCTGCTCTGGTCGGCGCCGGTCAGGTCATCCAGCAGCACCGTGAACTCATCGCCGCCCTGGCGGGCAATGAAAGCGCTGGCCGGCAACGCGGTGCGCATCCGCTCGCCGACCGCTTTCAGCAGCTCGTCGCCGACCGCGTGACCGAGGCTGTCGTTGATCTGCTTGAAGCGGTCCAGATCCATGAACAGCATCGCCAGTCGCGAGCCCTGCGCAGCAGCGTGCTGGAAGGACAGGCCGACCTGTTCCATCAGCAGGGCGCGGTTGGCCAGCCCGGTCAACGGATCGTAATTGGCCAGGTAACGCAGCTCCATTTCGGCCCGTTTGCGAACCGTGACATCGCTCTGGACGATGATGTGGTAGGGCGCGTCGCGGTCGCGATCACGGGCGCGCAGGGCGTCGGTGGCGAACAGTTGATCGTTGCCGGCACGGTCGCGCTGCCAGCACTCGCCGCGCCAGCGGCCCTGCTCACGCAGCATCCGCTCCCGACCACGATAGAAGCCGGGGCTGTGCAGCGGACTGGCAAGCAGATCCCACGGCTGCCCGATCAGCTCGTCGGCGCGATAACCACTCGCCGCTTCGAAGGCCGGATTCACCTGCTGGAAGCGGAACGCCTCGTCGAGCACCGCAACCGCCTCGCCCATGTTGCGAATCACCTCGCCGGCGATCCGCGCCTCGTGCTGCTGACGGCGCTGCGGCTCGATGTTGCGCACCGTCCCGGCCACTCGCAGCGGCCTGCCATCCGCATCACGCTCGGCGACCCGACCGCGCGCCAACACCCAGGCCCAGCAACCGCGTGCGTCCCGAAGCCGGTGTTCGGACTCGTAATACTCGGTGTCGCCGCGCAGATGGCGCTGGATCCGCTCATTGACCAGCGGCAGGTCGTCGGGGTGCACCTCCCCGGCCTGCCACTCGGTGATCGGCAGGGTCGCACTGGACTCGGCGCGCCCGAGCACGCGATCGAGGCCCTCGCGGTGAATCCGGCCAGTGCCGATTTCCCAGTCCCAGAAACCGTCATCGCTGCCCCAGAGCGCCAGCTGCAATCGGTCCTCGCGCTCGCGCAAGGCCTGCAGATAGACGCGACGGCGACGGCGACGGCGATCAACCGCTCCCCAGAGTGCCAGCCCGGCCAGCAGCGCCAACAAGCCATAGCCGATCTGCGCAGGATGACTCGCATACCAGGCTGGCAGTACGCGGACCGGAATCGATAGTGGCTCGGGATTCCAGACCCCGTCGGAGTTGCTGCCGCGCAGTTCCAGCGTGTACTGCCCCGGCGCCAGATTGGCGTAGGCGCCACGGCCGGACCCGCTTCCCTCGATCCAGTCGCGATCGACGCCGAGCAGTCGCCAGGCATGCCGGTTGCGCCCGGGCGAGCGGTAATCCAGCGCCGCGAACTCGAAGCCGAATTGTCGATGCGGCGCCGGCAGCACCAGCGCACCGCCCACTACCGGCCAGGGTTGCGGCTCGCCGCCATAGGACCAGCGGGTCAGCTCGACCGACGGCTGGAAAGTCGAGGGCCGGATCTCGGCGCCGTTGAACAGATTGAAGCCGCGTACCCCACCGAAGGCGAGATCGCCGTTGCGGAGTCGGGCTACCGCATTGCCGTTGAACTCGTAGGCCTGCAGGCCGTCCTCCGGACCGAAGGCGAGCACGCTGTCCACCGCCGGATCGAACACCGCCAGACCGCGATTCCCCGAGAGCCACAATCGGCCGGCGCGGTCGCTGGCGATCCCGTAGACCGTCGGATCCGACCAGGCCTCGGTCGCACCGAAACGGGTAAAGCGGGCGACCCCAAGGGCCTCATCGAGCTGCTGCAGCCGTGCCAGGCCACCATGCGTACCGATCCACAGGGCGCCGTCGTCGGCGACGTGGATTGCCCGCACCACGCTGCTCGGCAAGCTGGTCGGGTCGGTACGGTCGTGGCGGAGGACCAGCCAATCGTCACGCGACGGCCGATACAGACTGAGCCCGTCGAGGGTGCCGACCCACAGGCGGCCCTCACGGTCGATCTCGCTGACCAGCACCATGCCGTTACCGATACTGCCGGAGCGGGCCGGATCGTGGCGGTGCTGGCGAATCCGCAGCGACGCGCCCTCGCCTTCCACCTCGATCAAACCGTGAGCCTGCGTGCCGAACCAGCGTCGACCTGCGGCGTCCACCGTGATCGTGCGCAGAAACGGCTCACCGACCGGACCGGACAGCGCGGCTTCCAGCGGCAGACGTTCGGCTCGCAGTTCGCTACCCGCCGCGGTCAGACGAAAGGCTCCCGCGGACGACGCCACCCACACCGTCTCGGCCTCCCGCTGCAGGCCGAATACATGCAGTTGCCGCGGTGCCGACCGCCCAGCCCGTCGCAGCGCTTCGATCAGCATGGCATCGTGCTGCTCGAAGCGACCGGATGCCGGGTCGTAGCGCTTGAGGCCAGCGCCATCGGTACCAACCCAGAGCCGACCGCTACCGTCATCCAGCAGCGCCCGGACGTTGTTGCCGCGAACCTCGGCCAGCGCTGCGGTATCCACCGCCAGATGGAAGCGGCTGCCCTCGACCGGCGCGTACCAGATACCGCTGTATTCCGTCCCCACCCACAGCAGACCGGAGCGATCCAGCGTCAGGGCCGTGATGCTGTCCTCCGGCAGCGCCCCGGGCAAACCGCGGATGCTGTGCTGCCAGCGCTGGGTGCCGCTGGCGGCATCGACTCGCAACAACCCCTTCCCTGCGATGCCGTACCAGAGGCCACCGCGGCCGTCGTCCAGCAGATTCGAGCGGTTGTAGCTGACCGTCGGAGGGACATCGATCGCCGTCAGTTTCCGAACCGCGCCATGCGTATCGACCCGGAACACCTCCGCGCCGGACTTGACCCACAACGCACCATCCGCGGTTGCACTCAGTGCATCGACTACCAGAGGCACCTCGGTCGCGAGGCGACTCAGTCGACCACCCGGTTCGGCAAGAAACACCCCCTCCGGCGAGCCAACCCAGACGCCGCCGGCTGCCCTCGGTGCGAGCCCGACGATCGTCTGAGGCCCGCCAGCCGTCGATGCACGTTCCAGCACGGCCGTCCGCCGACCATCGACACCGACCAGCTCCAGTCCGGCAAGGCTCGCCACCCACAACCCTTCGCCGACGCGGTAACACAAGCCGACGATCTGCCGCACCGCCTGACGATCCGGCAAGTTGCTCGCCGCGACCGCCGTGTACGTCAGTTGCTGCAGATCCAGTCGCGCCAATCCGGCCGTCGCCGTCCCGACCCAGAGTTCGTCCGGCGCGCCGACGGCCAGCGCGGTGACCATCGATTCCTCGGGCGCTGCGGGGTTCGCGCCATCTCGAATCGGCCGCATGTCGCTGCCATCCCAGCGATGCAGTCCGGCCTGGGTTCCGACCCACAGCCAGCCGCGCTGATCCTGGACGATCGCGCTGATGCTCGATTGCAGCAATCCGCGATCGGCGCCGAGCTGGCGGAACACCATGCCGCGCTCGCCCGCACCGACCGCCACGACGGCGGTCAGGCAACACAGCCACAGGAGCAGGCGCGTCCACATGGGCAGGATCGTAAGCCAGCCGCGGCCAGTCGGCATCCGCCATCGTTCGGCAGCGACGAAACCCGGGTGTATCGCCGGCAACCCTGAGCAGCACTGCGGCCGGGACCGAGCGCCCCGACTTCCGGTCCGACTTACGCCGCAGGACGGAGCTCACCAAGAGCTTCAGCGGCAATCGCCAATCAGCGCACGGCAGCAGCCGGAAGCCGGCCACAACGCAGACTCTGCTTCCGCTGCAACTCATTGATTCACCTACCAATCAACGAATGCATCGACAGATTTCGAACAAAAAAAACCGCCCGGAGGCGGCATTTGGTGCCCACGAATGGAATCGAACCATCGACCTCCTCCTTACCAAGGAGGTGCTCTACCGACTGAGCTACGTGGGCAAAACTCTGATTGTCAATACTGCGGCTGCTGATCCGCTGTTGGAGCGGGAGACGGGAATCGAACCCGTGTCTTCAGCTTGGAAGGCTGAGGTTTTACCATTCAACTACTCCCGCCTGATCGCTGGTGGAGGGAGGTGGATTCGAACCACCGAAGGCAGAACCAGCTGATTTACAGTCAGCCCCCTTTGGCCGCTTGGGTATCCCTCCGAGCGAGACGCGAGATATTGCCGATGCAGACGTAGCTCCGTCAAGCGGGCTGCACGGTCCATTCATGCTTTCCGCGATGGCTGCTGACGCAGTCGACTGCGTTTCATGGCTTGCGGCTAGCCGGGACCGCGCGAGCTGGGCTTACACTTGCGCGCATGCGCCTCTACATGCAAAGCCCGGCCGGACTGGCCGAAGCACCGCGATACTGCCAGCTCCTGCTGCAGCAGGACCTGCTCGGTGGCTGGACCCTCCTGCGCGAGCTGGGCCAGCCTGGTGGCCGGGTCACGCTGAAACGCGAGCAGTTTCTCGATCTGAAGGAGGCGCAGGCCGCCTTCGAACGCGCCCGCGATCAACAGTTGAAAAAGGGCTTCCGGGTGACCTTCCTGCAGGGCGCCGATGCGCATGAGGCTGCTCCACGTCATTGAACTCTGCGCGCTGCTCGGCGCCGGCACTGTGCCGGCGGCGGAGCGCACGGTTTGTGTGCCGGGTGAGGATCGCCGCTGGTTGTGTGGCGACGAAGCGACGCTGCGCAAGCTACCGGTCACGCCTCCGGCTCCGCCGCCTGCGGCACCCTTGCCGCCCGTGCTGCTGATCGACCCGGATCGGCTATTCGGGCCTGCTCCGAAGCGCGAGGCCAGCAGCGCCATAGCGTCCACACCCGAAGTACCGCCTCGTACCGACGCCGACGCTCTCCCGCCAGGCACGGTGACGACGGCGCCGGCCCGGCCGGAGCCGGCACCAGCGGCCGCCAGCCTGGCGCGGCGCGGCAGTCACGTGTGGCAGCTGGTACGTGCGTCCAGCCCCGGCGGCTTTGCCGACCTCTTGCGCGCCCGCCGGATCGATCCCGCCGAAACGCGTTCGCTGCAGACCCGCCGCGGCGACTGGCTGCTGCTCTACGGCGATTTTCCGGGCATCGAGGCTGCACGAGCCGCAAAAGCCCGTGTCGGTGCCGGCTTTGCGCGAAGCTGGGTCGCCGTGGAGTCCGAGCTCTAATCCACACGGCATGACGACAGCCTTTGCAGGATCGTCGAAGGCCCGTCAGGACTCGCCGGAGCGCCGCCGATGCAAGCCTCGTTGATCACCACGCTGCTGCTGCCGCTCGCGCTCGGCGTGATCATGTTCGGTCTGGGCCTGCATCTGAAAGTCGCCGACTTCGTACGGGTCGTGCAGATGCCGCGCGCAGTCGTCGTCGGGCTCGCGGCACAGATGCTGATCCTGCCGCCGATCGCGTTCCTGCTCTGTCTCGCCTTCGACTTGCCGCCATTGCTGGCAGTCGGCCTGATGCTGCTGGCGGTCTCGCCGGGCGGCGCCACCGCCAACGTTTTCAGCCATCTCGCCCGCGGCGATGTTGCCCTGAACATCACGCTGACGGCGCTCAACAGCCTGCTGGTGCTGATCACGCTGCCGCTGGTGGTGCAGTGGTCGATGGCGCATTTCCTCGGCAGCAGCGGCTATGTGCCGCCACCGGTGCAGAAGATCGTCGAGGTCGCCGCAATCATCCTGCTGCCGGTGTCGATCGGGATGCTGGTTCGGGCGAAGCTGCCGGCACTGGCCGACCGACTGGAGAAGATCGTTCAACCGCTGTCGCTCGTGATCCTGCTGGCGCTGATCGCCTTCACCGTGGTCAAGGAATGGGACCTGATCGTCGCCAATGCGCCCGGAATCGGGACAGTCTGCCTGCTGCTGAACCTCGCGAGCCTCAGCGTGGGCTACGGCGTGGCGCGGCTGGCAAAGCTCGAAGCCCGGCAGGCGGTGGCGATCGCCTTCGAGGTCGGAGTACACAACAGCACGTTGGCGATCTTCATCGCGCTGACCGTGCTGGAATCGCCGCCGATGTCGATTCCGGCGGCGATCTACAGCCTGTTGATGTACTTCACCGCCGGAGCGCTGGCCTGGCGGTTCCGCCGCCGGGCCACGACCCTCTGATCGGTCAGCGGATGGCTTCGAGCTCGCGGTCCAGCGCCGGCAATTCGGGGTGGGTGGCGTGGATGCGGCGCAGCGCATTGATCACCTGCGTGGCACCGCCGGCATCGCGACTCTGGATCGCGCGGCGAGCGCGCTCGATCAGCAAGTCGGCCATCTCGCTGCGCGCGCCGTTGTATTCGCTGCTGGCGAGATTACGGGTTTCGTTCAACAGCTCGAAAGCCTCGGTGTAGCGGTTGGTACGCGCCGCCTGCACAGCGCCCTGCCGCAACGCACCCGCCAGCTTCTGCGCCGCCGCCTGCACCCGCGGATCATTGCGATCGATCGCCATCGCGGCGCGCAGCCGGTCGTAAGCGGCATCACCGGGCGGGTCCAGGAGCTCACCGGCGGCCAGCGCACGCTCGAAACTCTCCAGTTCCACCTCCAACCGCGCGGACACGGCCGGGTCTTGCGTCTGCACCATCGGCGGGGCCTGCGCAGCCTCCAGTCGCTCGCCGAGTGCGGCTAGCCGGCCGGAAGACGCACCGAGCGTGCGGGCCTGGGTCAGCAGTCGCCGCGCCATGTCGAACTGCTCGCGGCCAATGGCCTGCTCGGCGTCATCCAGCAGCCGCGTGCCGATCCGCGCCAGCCCTTCCCGCGCCGTCGTGTTGTCCGGGTCGCGCTTCAGGACTTCGCGATAGCGGCCCATCGCGCTGGTCTCCGCCGGAGACGTGTATTGCCGCCGCGACTCGGCCTGCTCGGCTTGTTCCAGCAGCGTGGCGATCTCGGTCGAGCGACGCCCACCGGCATCGGCGGCGTCCAGCTCACCTAGCCAGCCGGCGACGCGATCGGCAATCGGCGCGCGCCCGACATAGAGTTCCAGCAGGCTGCGCGCATCGGCGCGACGACCTGCGTCGGCCAGCTCGCGGACCCGCGCCTCCAGTCGCCGCAGGTTCCGGTCGATGCCGATCTGCACCGGCTCACCAGCATCACCGGCGCCATTCGCCATCAAGTACAGGTCCAGGGCGCTGCCGCTGCCCTCGTACCAGAGACCGGCGTTCTCGGCGCCTGCCGCCTGCGCCCGCCAGTCCGGTACGGCCGGGCTGGACGGCGACGGCGCGGGTGACGGCACGGTCGGTGCCGGCACCACCGGAGCCGACGGCGGCTCTGACACCGGACGGGCCGCGGCCAGCACGCCCCGCAACGCGACCACCTGCGGATCATCGGGGAAGGCGATCCGCAGCCGGGTCTCGATCTGTCGTGCTGCGGCCGGATCGGTGGCGGCGAGGCTCTGCACCTGCCCGACCAGTTCGCGTCGCACCCGCTCCAGACCGGCGAGCATCTCCGGGTCCCTCGGCTCCGTGGCCTGCACGGTCAGCCAGGCACTCAACGCATCGTCGCCGTCGGCGGCGAACCAGCGACCGCTGTCCATGTGCGCGCGCGCGCGGGCCCGCGGATCACTCAAGTCGGCACCCTGGAAGCGCTCCAGCAGGGGCGGACCCCAACCGGGCCAGGTCCAGACACCGGCGCCCGCCCCGGCAATCAGTGCCGCGGCGGTGATCCAGGGCCAGAACGAACGTCGCTGTGTCTGCTGCGGACGCCGATCGAGGTACAGGCCGTCCGGATCGTCGGGCAATCGGGCGAGGGTGGGCTCGGTGCGACCGCTCACCTTCACCGAGCCCGGACGCCGGGGCGCCAGATCGTCCAGCGGATCCGAGTGGATCGGCGGCTCCGGCGCCGGCCGGGGTCCCAGGCGCGGCTCGGCGCGTCCGGCGGGCTCGGCCCGTCCAGAACGCATCGGGGGTTCCGGGATCGTTTCGACACGACGGGTCGCCGACGGCACCTTCAGCGTCGGCGCCTCGCCGACTTCGTCGCTGGACCACTCTCGGCGACGCTCCAGGGCCTGCACCAGTCGCATGACCTCGGCACCGGTCTGCACCCGATCCGCGGCCTCCTTGGCCAGCATCCGGTCAAGCAGGGGCTGCATCGCGATCAGCGACGATGGCAGCCGCGGCAGCGGCGCGGTCATGTGCATGATCCCGACCGCCAGACTGTCGGAAGCACGATAGGGCACGTCGCCGGTCAGCAGGTGGTGGAAGACCACGCCGAGACTGTAGAGATCGGCGCGTCCGTCGAGCGGCATGCCGCGCAGCTGCTCGGGGCTCATGTAGTAAGGCGTGCCGACCACCGAGCCGGTCTTGGTCATCTGGGTGGCGGCGGTCGCCGCGCGGGCAATGCCGAAGTCGCAGAGCACGCAACTGCCGTCTTCGCGCAGCAGGATGTTGTCCGGCTTGACGTCGCGATGGATGAAGCCCTTGGAGTGTGCGTAATCCAGCGCCTCGGCGACCTCGCGGATGCAGCGCAGCGCCAGCCGCGGCGCCACCGGCTGCGAGCGGTCGTCCATCACCGGCCCGCCGGACAGGTGCTCCATCGCCGCATAGTGGATATTTTCGTACACACCGACGTCGTAGACCGCGACGATATGGCGGTGGTGCAGGCGCGCGGCGATGCGCGCCTCGCGCAGGAAGCGGTCACCGAAGGTCGGGTCCACCAACAACTGGGGCGACAGCAGCTTCAGCGCAACCTCGCGGTCCACCGATTCCTGCACGGCCAGCCACACCGTGGCCATGCCGCCACGGCCCAACTCGCGAATGATCCGGTAGCCGGGAATGCTGATCACGGGTGACCTCCGGCGCCGAGTGTATGGCTTTCCTTAACGACTCCGGGAGTCAGCCGCGCAACGGTCAGGCGCGGTCGGGCCGCAACGCCACGCAATGTCCGCAATTGCATCAAGGCAGCTGCAGCACGTAGCCGCGGCCGCCGCGGTTGATGGTCAGCACCACCGGCGGCGAGCCCTGCAGCAGCGCGGTCAGATCCGCCAGCGAGCCGACCCGGCTGCGATTGACTGCGCTGACCACATCGCCCGGCCGCAGACCCAGCTCGGCAGCGCGGGTGCCCTGATCGACGGCCAACACCAGCACGCCGCGCAGACCGCCGCGCACTTGCTCGCTGGTCAGCTCGCCCAGCGTCGCACCCTGCAGACGCCCGTCGATGCGGCCGGCGGCGGTGCGCTGCTGGCGGCTGGCGGTCAGTGTGAACTCGCGGGTCAGCGCCGTGCCTTCACGGATCAGCGACAGGTTCAGCTTGCGATTCAGCGGCAGCAGGCCCTCGCTGTTGGCCAGATCGCCCGCCGAACTGACCGGCCGGCCGCCGATCTCGGTAATCACATCACCGCTGCGGACGTCGGCCGCCTCCGCCGGCGAATCCGGCACCACCTGCGTCACCAGCGCGCCGCGTTGGGACTCCTGCAGGCCCAGCGCGCGCTTCAGCCGTTCGTCCAGATCCTGCACCCGCACGCCGAGGCTGCCGCGCAAGACCTCGCCATTGGCGAGCAGCTGCTCCATGATCGTCCGCGACAGGCTGGCCGGGATCGCGAAGCCGATGCCGACGTTGCCGCCGGAAGGCGACAGGATTGCGGTGTTGATGCCGACCAGCTCGCCGCGCAGGTTGACCAGCGCGCCACCGGAATTGCCCGGGTTGATCGAGGCGTCGGTCTGGATGAAGTTCTGGTAACCGAGCCCGCCGATGCCCGACCGGCCCAGCGCGCTGACGATGCCGCTGGTCACAGTCTGGCCGAGGCCGAAGGGGTTGCCGATCGCGACCACGAAATCGCCCACTCGCAGCCGGTCCGAGTCGGCCAGCGCCAGCGCGGTCAGCCGCTCGGCCGGCACGCGGATCACGGCGACGTCGGTGGCCGGGTCGGCACCGACCAGCTCGGCCTTCAGTGTGCGGCCGTCGTGCAGCGTCACCGAGATCTCGTCGGCGCCGTTGACCACATGACTGTTGGTCAGCACCAGCCCGCGAGTGGCATCGACGATCACGCCGGAGCCCAGCGCGCGGTCCACCCGCTCCTGCGGGACGTCCGGAACATCGAAGAATCGGCGGAAAAAGGGGTCGTCGAAGAAGGGATTGCGAACTCGAACCCGCTGGCTGGAGTTGATGTTGACCACCGCCGGCGTCACGCGCTCCAGCATCGGTGCCAGTGACGGCAGTGGTTGACCATCGACGACGGCCGGCAGAGTCGCCGTTGCGGTGGCGGAGATCAGCAGACCCAGGGACAGACAGGCGGCGCGGAACAGTTGCATCGGAGTCGGGACGAAACGGCCGGCGAAGCCGGACATGATCGGCGCGCGACCGGCCAAGTTCCATGCCGCCCGGCATGCGCGGTTCAGCCGCCGCGCTTCAGCCGCGAGCCACGGCGGAAACGGCCGGCTCGCGCAGACTCGGCGACCTCCCTCGCACCACCGAACCGACGCCGATGCGCTTCTGCCTGCTCCGCCTGTCCGCCCTCGGCGATGTGGTGAACCTGCTGCCGCTGGTCCACGCGATCCGGTGGCACCACCCGGCCGCCGAACTTACCTGGGTGATCGGCGGTGGCGAAGCGAAGCTGCTGAGCGGCCTGCCCGGTGTGCGCTTTGTGGTCCACGACAAGAAGACCGGCCTCGGCGGCCTGCGTCGGGCGCTGGCCGGCGAACGCTTCGACGTGCTGCTGCACGCGCAGCTGTCCTTCCGCGCCACGCTGCTGGGACTCGCGATCAGCGCCGATCGGCGGATCGGCTATCCGCGCCAGCGCAGCAAGGAGGGCCACGGCCTGGTCGTCCGCGAGCGCGCGCCGCTGCCGGCCGGCCGCCACGTGGTCGATCAATGGCTGAGTTTTCTGGCGCCGCTGGGCATCGACCCGGCCGGCGTCACACCCGAGTGGCCGCTGCCGATTCCGGACGACGCGCACCTCTTCGCCTCGACCATGCTGCCCGACGGTCCATGGGCGCTGATCAGCCCCTGCTCCAGCCATCCACTGCGCAACTGGCGCGCCGAACGCTATGCCGCCGTGGGCGACGCCCTGCACGCCCGCGGGCTGAAGGTCGCGCTGATCGGCGGTCGCAGCGACCTCGAAGCCCGCACCGGCGCCGCGATCGAGGCCGCCGCCCGCGCACCGCTGGTCAACCTGATCGGCCGCGACACGCTGAAACAGTCGCTCGCGCTGATCGCCCGCGCCCGGCTGCTGATCACGCCGGACAGCGGCCCGGCCCACTTCGGCAGTGCGTTGGGCACCCCGGTCATCGGCCTGCACGCCGCCACCGACGCCGAGCGCTCCGGCCCGTACCGCAACCGGCACCTCTGCGTGAATCGCTACGCCGACGCCGCCCGCCAGTTTCTGGGCCGCGAGGCCGCCACCCTGCCCTGGGGCCGCAAGATCGAGCGGCCCGGCGTGATGGACCTGGTCACGGTGGACGATGTGCTCGCCAAGGTCGAGCTGGCGCTGGCTTCCTGAAGCGCCACAACCGCGCTGCTCAGCGGCCCGCCGCGAGCATCGCCGCCATCTGCGCCTGCACGGCCCCCAGCGCCTGTGCCGGCCGCAGCAGCACCTTGAAGTCGATGATCTGCCCGTCGGCATCCCAGCGGATCCAGTCGATGCCGTTGACGTAGACGCCGGCGATCTCGGTCTCGAATTCCAGCACCGCCTGATCGTGGCCGACCACCTCGCGCAGGTACCGGAACGGCCCGCTGCCCAGCACCTGAAACGCCGCGCCGAGATAGCCCGCCACCCGGGCTCGCCCGACCTGCGGCGTATGCACCACCGGCGAATGGAACACCGCGTCGACAGCGATCAGGCTGGGCAAGGCGGCAACGTCGCGGGCCTCCAGCGCCTGGTGCCAGCGTGGCAGGCCGAGTCCGGCCGGTGTATTCGGTTCAGGGTGCATCACGACTCCGAGCGATCGGGGCGCCCAGTATCGCCGGCCTGCCGCACCGTCGAAGGGGCGCGTGCGCGCCCCCCGAGATTTGTCGACTTGCCGCTCACTGCACCCGGAAGCTGACGTTGTCGACGTAGATCACCACGTCGAAGCTGGTCTGCGCGCGCTCAACGACGATCGCGTCCAGCGTGACGTTCGGGGCGGTGATGATGCCGTTGCCACTGGCCCAGGGATCCCACTCGGCCGAGTCATCCAGCTTCACCTCGTGGAAGGTCCAGGTATTGGCCGGCAGGCTGCGGGCCACCGAGATTTCGGTGCCGTCACTGTCGTCGACCAAGTAGCGGACGCTGACGCCGGTCGCCCCGGTGTAAAACCAGGCGCCGAGTCGGCCGCCGGCCTTCTGCAGTGAGGCGTTGTTGGCGGGCGTGCCGCCGCCGGACAGGATGCGGGCGAACCAGTTGGCGCTGGTGCCGGGGTTGTCCAGCAGGCGCAGCTGCAGGCTCCACTGGCCGGACTGCGCCTGGATGTTCGAGCGCTGCGCGGTCGAGGACGTGGAGATGCCGACCGTGCTGCCGGACAGCGTCGGCGCGCTACCGAAGCGGCCCACCGAGGCCTCGAAGCTGTCGAGCACCGTGGACGGCGGCGGGGGCGGCGGCAGGGTCGTGCCGTTGAGGCGCTGGACCAGGGTCGGCAACCACGGCCGGATCAGGCCCGGGCAGCTGTTGGTCGTATGGCCGGACCATTCGTTGTGGCCCAGCACCGCGCTGCGCGTGCGGGGAATGCCGTAGCGGTTCACCACCCAGCGGCTGATGTCGGTCAGAGCGTTGAGCTGGGCCTCGCGCGGATTGAAGTTGACGAAGGTCCCGACCACGCTGATGCCGACGTTGTTGGTGTTGTGATCGGCGACGTGCGCGCCGGTGCGATCCGGGCTGCGACCTTCGTAGACCCGGCCATCGATGCCCACCGTGTAGTGGTAACCGAAGTCGCACCAGCCGTTGTTGTCGATGTGGTAGGCCTGCATCTGCCGCATCCGTGCCGCCGGCGTCGCGCTGTCGTTGTTCGGCGTGGCGGTGTGGTGGATGGTCAGGAACCGCGGGCTGTGGGTGCTGCCGCAGGTGCCGGTGGCGCGCGCGCCCCATTGCGCACGGGAAATCACGCCGGGCGGCAGCGGCGCGCGCAGGGCGGTCTCGTACTCCATCGGCAGATCCCGCGCCAGCCGCTGACCCACTTCCGGCAGCTCGCTCAACGGTTCGGCCTGCAGGAAGCTCAGCTGCGCCTTGCCCCGCACCAGCTCGACGTGGATCGCCGGCTGTGGCAGGCGGATCCGCCCCACATGGGCGATGCCCTCGGACCAGGTGATCTCCACCAGCCCCCGATCCAGCGCCTGGCCGCGGGCGTCGTAGGACACCCAGCCCAAGCCCTCGACCGCCTTGCCGTCCAGCTTGAGGCCGACACCGACGAAGGGCTTGCCGTCGACCGACTCCACCCGGCCGCCGTCGGCAAAGAAGGCGTCCAGACCCTCGGCCAGCGCCGAAATCTCGTCGCCGTCGACGTAGAACGGCGTCTCCGCCGCGCGACCGGCGATCAGCGCTTCCTGCTGCAACCACGGCAGCTGCCAGCGCTGCAGATCGGCCGGCACCGCGCTGTCCGCCGGGCTGCGATCCTCGCGCGACTGCGCCTGGGCCAGCGGCGCGGCCAACAGCACCAGCGCCGCACTGACCACCTTCATTCCCCTCCCCGCGTTCATTTCCGTTGCTCCCCTGTTTCGTGGTCACCGCCGAAGTGCGGCTGGGACGAAGCGTGACCGAGCGCCGGGGCCGGGTCTTTCGAGAATTCGACAGGACTTTCAAAAAATGCGCGTCGGATCGCCTGTGGTCACGCTGAACAAGCTGGCCTTCGGTCAGGCCAGCCTGCCAAACCGCACACTGTTCGACGATTGGTTACGTCGCGCCGCTGCTCGCGGACTCGGCCAAAGGTCATGCCGTGACCTTCGGGCCGCGGCGGACGGTCCGGAGGTGCGGAGCATCGGCGCGCCGCCCCCAGCCATTCGCACTGATGCATCGCGACGTTTCGCCCCGATCCGATACGCCGTGGCGCCAACTGATGCGGCTGGCCGGGGGCGAGGACGCCGGTGTGGCGCTCGCCGGCTTCCTGTGGTTCGCCAGCCTGCTCGGCGGCTACTTCCTGCTGCGGCCGATCCGCGACGAGATGGGCGCCGCCGGCGGGGTGCAACAGCTGCCCTGGCTGTTCCTCGGCACGCTGCTGGCGACCCTGGCGATCGCACCGATCTTCGCCACGCTGGTGTCGAAGCTGCCGCGCGGCGCGCTGGTGCGCGGCTGTCTGCGCGGCCTCGCCCTGTGCCTGCTCGGCTTCTGGGCGGCATTGAAGGGCGCGCCGGCCGACTGGCAGCCGCTGATCGGCCGGGTCTTCTTCATCTGGCTCTCGGTCTACAACATCTTCATCGTCTCGCTGTTCTGGTCGGTGATGGCCGACCGCTGCTCGACCGAACAGGCCCGCCGGCTGTACGGCATGTTTGCCGCCGGTGGCACCGCCGGCGCACTGCTCGGCAGCCTGGCCACCGCGACGCTGGTCGAGCGACTGGGCACCGCGACGCTGCTGCTGATCGCCGCCGCCCTGCTGGAGCTGGGCCTGATCGCCTACGGCCGACTCGCCGACCCGGCCCGTCAGCGCGACCCGCTGCAGGCCCGACAAGCGGCGGAAGCAGTCGGCGGTGATCTGTGGGGCGGCTTGCGAGCGGTGTTCGGCTCGCCCTATCTGCTCGGCATCGCCGCGCTGATGCTGCTCTACGCGGTCGGCTCGACCTGGCTGTACTTCCTGCAGGCCGAGCTGGTGGCCGACGCCCTGCCCGACCGCGAGGCACGCACCGCCTGGTTCGCCCGCGTCGATGCCTGGGTCAACGGCCTGACCCTGGTGCTGCAGCTGACCGTGACCGCCGCGCTGTGGCGCCGGGTCGGGCTGTGGCTGCTGCTCGCCGCGGTGCCGCTGATCTCGCTGGCCGGCTTCGCGGCGCTGGCCGCCGCGCCGACGCTGGCGGTGCTGGCCCTCGTGCAAATCAGTCGCCGTGTCGCGCAGTTCGCCTTTTCCAGCCCGGCGCGCGAGGCGCTGTACGTGCCGCTGCCGCGCGAGGCCAAATACAAGGCCAAGAACCTGATCGATACGGTGGTGTTCCGCACCGGCGACCAGACCGGCGCCTGGAGCCACACCGGTCTCGTCGCGCTGGGCCTCGGCAGCACCGGCATCGCGCTGGCCGCCCTGCCGCTCTCCGCCGTCTCGCTCGCCCTTGCGCTGGCCTTGGCCGCAGCCCATCGCCGCCGCACCGATCCCGCCGCGCCCGCGGCATCACCCGCACCGGAGTCCACATGGAACTGAATCGCCGACATTTGCTGCAACTGGGTGGCCTCGCCGGCCTCGCCGCCCTCGCCCCGACCGCGCTCGCCAGCACCAGCGCCGCCACCCCGGCCAGCGCCGCGCCGGGCCGCAAGCTGAAGATCCTGATCCTCGGCGGCACTGGCTTCACCGGTCCGCATCAGGTGCGCTACGCGCTGAGCCGCGGCCACCAGGTCACCGTGTTCAATCGCGGCCGCCGCGAAATCGAGTGGCCGGGCGAGGTCGAAGAGCTGACCGGCGATCGCGACACCAGCAACCTGGAGTCGCTGAAAGGCCGCGAGTGGGACGTCTGCATCGACAACCCGACCAGCGTGCCGTTCTGGGTCCGCGACGCCGCCGATGTACTGGCCGGCAAGGTCGGGCAATACCTGTTCATCTCGACCATCTCGGTCTACGCCAGCAACGCCACCCCCGGCGCCGACGAGGACGCCGCCGTCCACGTCTACGAGGGCAAGGACGCGATGGCCGAAACGCGCGACAGCCTGCGCGCCAACATGGCGCTGTACGGCCCGCTGAAAGCCGCCTGCGAGGCCGAGGCGAAGAAGCGCTTCGGCGACAAGACCACGATCATCCGCCCCGGCCTGATCGTCGGACCCGGCGATGAAACCGACCGCTTCAGCTACTGGCCGCTGCGCGTGCGCAAGGGCGGCGAGGTGCTGGCGCCATCGAAGGACGGCGCCGACCCGGTGCAGTTCATCGACGCCCGCGACCTCGCCGAATGGACCATCCGGATGGCCGAACAGGGTGCCACCGGCGCCTACAACGCCACCGGCCCCGACCACGAACAGACCGTCGCCGGCCTGCTCTACGGCCTGCGCGCGCTGACCACCACCGGCGCCCGCTTCACTTTCGTGCCGGCCGAATTCCTCGCCGAGCAGCAGGTCTCGCCGTGGGGCGACATGCCGGTGTGGGTACCCGGCCAGGGCGAGACCGCCGGCTTCTCCCGCGTCAGCATCGCCCGCGCCCTCGCCAAGGGGCTGACCTTCCGGCCGCTCGCGACCACCGGCGCCGACACGCTGGCCTGGTTCGACAGCCAGCCCGAGGAACGCCGCGCCACCGTGCGCGCCGGCATCAAGGCGGACAAGGAAGCCGCCGTGCTGGCGGCATGGAAGGCCCGCGGCTGAGGCGTCGCGACGCCCGGCGACCGCGCGAGCCCTCGCCGAGCGGCGGATCCGTCCGATTCGTCGTGGAACCGAGCGCGAAAAAAAACCCCGCCGAGGCGGGGTTTTTTCGTCCTCAGACCGTGGCAGCCGCGATCAGACGCGTTCCAGGATCATCGCGAAGCCCATGCCGGTGCCGATGCACATGGTCACCATGCCGTACTTCTGCTGGCGACGCTTCAGGCCGTGCACCACCGTGGCGGTGCGGATCGCGCCGGTTGCGCCCAGCGGGTGACCGAGGGCAATCGCGCCGCCCAGCGGGTTGACCTTGGACGGATCCAGCTCGACGTCGCGCATCACCGCCAGCGCCTGTGCGGCGAAGGCTTCGTTGAGCTCGATCCAGTCGATGTCGCTGGCGGAGATGCCGGCGGCGCGGCAGGCCTTCGGAATCGCTTCCTTCGGGCCGATGCCCATGATTTCCGGCGGCACGCCGGCGACCGAGCTGGTCACCACGCGGGCCAGCGGGGTCAGGCCGTACTGCTGGATCGCCTTTTCGGAGGCCAGCAGCACCGCACCGGCGCCGTCGCTCATCTGCGAGCTGTTGCCGGCGGTGACGCTGCCGCCCATCCGGAACGCCGCGCGCAGCTTGGCCAGACCCTCGGCCGAGGTGTCCTTGCGCGGACCTTCGTCGATGCGGACGATGCGGGTGTCGGTCTTGATGCCGCCGGTGGCGAGGTCCGGATAGCGGTCGGCCAGCGTGAACGGCACGATCTCGTCATCGAACTCGCCAGCGGCGATCGCGGCAATGGCCTTCTGGTGCGAAGCGAAGGCAAACGCGTCCTGATCGGCGCGCGAGACATTCCAGCGCTCGGCGACCTTCTCGGCGGTGATGCCCATGCCGTAGGCGATCGCGTAGTGCTCGTCGTTCTCGAACACGGCCGGGTTGAAGGCCGGGTTGAAGCCCATCATCGGCACCATGCTCATGCTCTCGGTGCCGCCGGCGAGCATCACGTCCACCTCACCGACGCGGATGCGGTCGGCGGCGGTGGCGACCGCCTGCGAGCCGGAGCTGCAGAAGCGGTTGATGGTCATGGCCGAGACGGTCTGCGGCAGGCCGGACATCAGCACGGCGATGCGCGCGACGTTCATGCCCTGCGCGCCTTCCGGCATCGCGCAGCCGATGATCGCGTCCTCGATCACCTTCGGGTCGAGGCCGGGGGCCTGCTTCAGCGCGCCCTGGATGGCGTGGACCAGCAGGTCATCGGGGCGGGTATTGCGGAAGACGCCGCGCGGCGCCTTGCCGACCGGCGTACGCGCGGCGGCAACGATGTAGGCGTCCTGGATTTGTCGGGACATCTCGATGACTCCTGATTAGTTGCGCAGCGGCTTGCCGGTCTGCAGCGTGTAGGCCACGCGCTGCTGGGACTTCTCGGTCAGCACCAGATCGACGAAGTTCTCGCGCTCCTGATTGAGCAGCCACTCCTCGTCCACTTCGCTGCCGCGCTCGATCACGCCGCCGCACAGCACGGTCGCGATCCGGGTGGCGACCAGCGCGTCGTGCTCGCTGGCGAAGCCGCCCTGCACCATGTTGGTCAGGCTGGCGCGGAAGTTGGCGATGCCGGTGTCACCGGCGACGCGCACGCCCTTCGCCGGCAGCGCCGGGCGATAACCGGCGTCGAACAGCGCGCGGGCTTCGGTCTTGGCGACCGTCAGCAGCTCGTACTTGTTGAAGACGATGGTGTCGGTGGGCCGCAGCAGCTTCATTTCCTTGGCTTCGATGGCGCTGGTCGCGACCTTGGCCATCGCCAGCGTCTCGAACACCGTCTTCAGCTGGGTGAAGACGTCGCCGTCGACCGCCGCCGCAGCCGCACGCAGCGCGAACTCCTTGCAGCCGCCGCCGCCGGGCAGCAGGCCCACGCCGGCCTCGACCAGACCGATGTAGCTCTCCAGCGCCGCGACGGTCTTCGCCGCATGCATCTGGAACTCGCAGCCGCCGCCGAAGCACATGCCGCGCACCGCCGCGACCACCGGCACCTGCGCGTACTTGATGCGCATCGAGGCGGCCTGGAAGTTGGCCACCGCGGCCAGCAGGCCCGGACGGTCGCCCGCTGCCACCAGCGGGATCGCCGCCGACAGATCGGCACCGGCCGAGAACGGCTCGCTGGTCTGCCAGATCACCAGACCCTTGTAGCCGGCCTCGGCGACTTCGACCGCACGGTGGATGCCCTCCAGCACGCCGGGGCTGACCGTGTTCATCTTGGTCTTGAAGGACAGGATCGCGACCTCGTCACCCTGATGCCAGCAGCGCACGGCATCGGTTTCGAAGATCGTGGTGCCGCTGTCGAAGGTCTCGGCCAGCACCGGATCCGGATACGGCTGACGCGCGTAGACCGGCAGCGTCGAGCGACCGCGGTTGACGCCCGCCGTCGGCGAATAGGCGCCCTCGGCGCTGTAGACGCCGTCGCGACCGTCGGTCACCCAGGCGGGCAGCGGCGTGTCGGACATGGTCTTGCCTGCGGCGATGTCCTCGGCGATCCAGCCGGCGATCTGCTGCCAGCCGGCTTCCTGCCAGATCTCGAAGGGACCCTGCTTCCAGCCGTAGCCCCAGCGAATCGCGAGGTCGAGGTCACGCGCGGTGTCGGCGATGTCGCCCAGCGTCACCGCGCAGTAGTGGAACAGGTCGCGGAACACCGACCACATGAACTGGCAGTGCGAATCATCCGACGCGCGCAGGGCGGCCAGCTTGCCGGCCCAGCCCTTCTTGCGCAGCGCACCCTCGGCGGCGGCGGAGGCCGGCTGGTCGGCGACGCGGTAATCCTGCGTCGCCAGATCCACCACCATGATCTTCTCGCCCTTCTTGGTGAAGAAGCCGGCCTTGGTCTTCTGGCCCAGCGCGCCCTTCTCGATCAGGGCCTTCAGCCACACCGGCGCACCGAAGTAGCGATGCCATGGATCGTTCGGCAGCGTGTCCTGCATGGTCTTGATGACGTGCGCCATCGTGTCGAGACCGACCACGTCGCAGGTGCGGTAGGTCGCCGACTTCGGCCGGCCGATCAGCGGGCCGGTCAGCGCGTCGACCTGGTCGAAGCCGAGGCCGAGGCGCGCGGTGTGGTGCATGGTCGCGATGATGGAGAACACGCCGATGCGGTTGCCGATGAAGTTCGGCGTGTCCTTGGCGCGGATGACGCCCTTGCCCAGCGTGGTGGTCAGGAAGCTTTCGAGGTCATCCAGCACCTGCGGGTTGGTCAGCGTGGTCGGCACCAGCTCGACCAGCTCCATGTAGCGCGGCGGGTTGAAGAAGTGCACGCCGCAGAAGCCGTCGCGGAGGTTCTCGGGCAGCGCTTCGGCCAGCTTGGTGATCGACAGGCCCGAGGTGTTCGAGCCGATCACCGCGCCGTCCTTCACGTACGCGGCGATCTTCTGGTACAGCCCGAGCTTGATGTCCATCCGCTCGGCGACCGCCTCGATGATCAGGTCCACGTCCTTCAGCTTGTCGAGGTGGTCGTCGTAATTGCCGACCTCGATGGCCCCGGCGAGGCTCTTCGAGCCGAACGGCGCCGGATTCAACTTCGTGAGGTTGTCGATGGCCTTCAGCACGATGCCGTTCTTGTCGCCTTCCTTGGCGGGAAGGTCGAACAGCACCGTCGGGATCCGGGCGTTGGTCAGATGCGCAGCAATCTGCGCACCCATCACGCCGGCGCCGAGCACGGCGGCTTTGCGCACGTGGAAGCGTTGACTCATGGGGCGATCCTGGTCAGTGGACAGGGACAGCGGCACCACTCGGCACCACCGTGGGAGGTGGCACTATACGCGGGCGTATGGTGCGCGCGCAAACGGGTTGGCAAGCCAAGTCCGTCGGCTGCGGCTTCCGAAATGATCAACCACACTGGCCGGCAACCAGCCAAACTTCGCAGGTCTGCGGGCAGGATCCACAGCCATGGGCTATGTCGAAATTGGCGTCTGTATCGCCAGCATGATCTTCTACTTCAACGCGGGAAAGTTCGAGGCACGCTCAGGCGCTGCCGATCACTCCGTGCTCTGGGCCGCTCTGTCGCTGCTCACTTCGGTTCCGATGATGAGCCTGGGCTGGAAGCTGAAGCTGTTGGCACAGGCTGGGTTGTTCATCGCCATTGCCGTGGTGCGTGCACTGCGCGGTCACGACGAATGAGACCTCATCGGCCGGTCCCGCGAAGCACCCGCAGCCTTCCCACCAGATTTTCGGCAAGGCGCCGGGCCGCCGCCAGCCGATGCGCGAAGAACAGATGCGGCTCGATCATTTCCAGCTCCATTAGCAGGAAGCGTCCGCCGACCACCACGCCGTCGACGCGGGCATAAGCGTGGTCCGGGTAGCCGCAAGCGGCGGTGGCCCGCAGCGCGGCCTCGGCACGGGCGCGAACCTCGGGACCGGGGTCGAGGGCGACTTCGCTGCCGCCGAACTGCGCCTGCACGCGGAAGTCCCCGGCGGCCGGTCGCTTCAGCACGGCGTGGCTGAACTCGCCGCCGAAGTACAGCAGTGACCATTCGCCGTCGGTCACCACCTCCGGGATCAGGGGCTGCACCAGATAGTCGAACTCGACCGGCAGGCGCTGCACCGCCGCGGCGAAGGCCGGGTCGCCGACGACCCCGCGCTCGGTATGCCAGGCACCGCCGCTGACGGTGGGCTTGACCACGATCTCGCGGCCCGACTGCGTCTCCAGCCAGCCACGCAACCGCGCGCCCGGTACCAGTTCAGTCGGAATCGTGTCGACGCCGCAGGCCTGCAGTTCCAGCAGATAACGCTTGTCGCTGTTCCAGCGCAGCAGCGCCTGGTCGTTGATCGTCGGCACCGGCAGGCGCTCCAGCCAGGCCATGAACTCGGCGTAACGCTGGAAGTAGTCCCAGGTGGTGCGGATCAGCACGGCATCGAAGCTGGTCCAGTCGATGGTTGGATCGGTCCAGACGCAGGGCGTGGCCTCCACCCCCGACTCGGTCAGGGCTGCGACCAGCGGCACATCGTCGGCATGGATGCCGGGAATCGCCGCGCAGGTGGCGATCGCGAGGCGGGCACTGGTCCCTGTCGCGGGATCGGGCGTGATCGGAACCACCATGAGCAGCGTGCGCGAAGCCAGGGGGCGGCGAGTGTGGCGCACGGCGCCAGTGGACCGCACCCCACCGTTGCACACGGTGGCCATCCATCACCCACACCGATCCGCGAAGGGCGTCACGGAACTGTGATGCCAGCCGTCCTTCTCCTATGCTTGCCGCATGACGCTCCCGCGCACGCTGTGCTGGCTCCTGCTGCTCCTGCTCGGGACGAGCTGGTCGCGGGACTACCCGCTGGGCGAACCCTATTTCGACACCGTGCCCGGCAGCGCGGATCTGGCGAATGGCATCGTCACCGCCATTGCGCAGGACCGTCGCGGCCTGCTCTGGTTTGGTACGCCCGAGGGCCTGTACAGCTACGACGGCTATCGTCTGCGCGAATTTCGCCAGCAGGAAGGGAATCCGAGATCGCTGGGCGACAACTACGTGCGGGCCTTACTGGCACGGCCGGATGGCAGCCTGTGGGTTGCGACCCAGGCGGCGGGGATCTCGATCTACCGACCCGAATCGGATGATTTCGACAGCCTGCGGCACCAGACCGACAACCCGGATTCGCCGTCCAGCGATGGTGCGATCGCTCTGGCGGCGCAAGCCGATGGCGTGATCTGGATCGGCTACGGCGCGACGGGACTGGATCGCTACGATCCCGCGACGCAGCGCTTTGCGCACTTCCGCAAGCCGGAACTGGCCCATGACACCGTGCGGGCCCTGCTGGTCGATCGTCGCGGCAATCTGTGGCTGGGCGGCGGCGATGGCCTGCAGCGGCTTCGCCCGGGCAGCACCCGTTTCGAACGGATTGCGTCGGATGGCGAGGACCCGAGCAGTCTGGCCGGGAACTACGTTTACGCATTGCACGAAGCCCACGACGGACGTCTCTGGATCGGCACCCAGACGCACGGCGCGGCGGTCCTGAATCCGGACACGCAGGAATTGAAGCGCTTCCCCGCCGGCAACGGGCGCGATCAGTTGGCGCATCCATGGATCGACGGCTTCATCGAACCGACGCCCGGACGAATGTGGCTGACCAGTTTCGGTGCCGGTATCGACGTGCTCGACACCGAACAGGGCCAGATCGTGCAACGGCTGCGCAGCGATCCTTCGATACCCGGCAGTCTGGCGATGGACCGCGTCCTCGCTCCCTTCCAGGATCGCTCCGGCCTGATCTGGCTGGGGACCTGGGGCGGCGGTCTGCATCGTCACAACCCGCACAATGCACAGACCTTCCAGCTGCTGCGTCACAGCCCGGCGCGGCCCGGCACGCTCAGTCATCCGACCATCCACGGCCTGATGGAGGTGTCGCCGGGGCTGCTGTGGCTGGGCACCGGCGGCAACGGGATCGATGTGCTCGATCTGCAGCGCGGTGTCGTGACCGGCTATCGACCGGATCCGACGCGCCCAGGTGCGCTTCGCGACGGCACCATCCGCGCCCTCGCCCGGACCGGCGCCGATCACTGGGTGGGCACGCAGACCGGTTTGTATCGCTGGAGGTCGGAGCGCGACGGGTTCGAGCTGCGCTGGCCCGATTTGCGCATCCGCAGCCTGCTGGCCCTTCACAGTGGCCGCGTGCTGATCGGCTTGCAGGACGGCGCGCTGGAATTCGATCCCGTCAGCGGCACGCTGCAGGCACTGATGCTCGCGTCGGGAGCGGCCTTCACCGATGCCGTCTGGAGCCTCGCCGAAGATTCAGCGGGCGGTCTGTGGCTGGGAACGCCGAACGGCCTGCTGTGGCGACCGCAGGGCGAGACAGCGCTGCGGCCCGCGCTGGTGCCCGGCATCCGCGCGGTGATGGACCTGAAGTTCGATCCCGCCGGCCGGCTGTGGGTCGCCGGACCGGCCGCGCTGGCACGGCTCGACGACTGGGACGCCGCGGAGCCACGCTTCGCAGCCTACCCGCGGACCGACTCGATCGATGCGGAGTGGTTCGGTCGACAATTGCTCTTCGATCGCGACGGGCGGATCTGGAATCCGCGCCAGCGCATCGATCCGACGACCGGCAGCGTCGACGATTTCGGGCTGGCCGATGGAGTTCCACCCGACAGCGTGCAGGTCGGTGCATCGCTGGCCCTGGCCGACGGCCGATTGCTGTTCGGCGGCGCACGCGGCCTGCTGATCGTGGATCCGCCGCGCTTCCAGCCGTGGCGCCATGACCCGCCGCTGCTGGTCACCGGGGCCAGCATCGATGGCCAGCCGCTGGCCCTTCCACAACTGGCAGGCGAGTTTCTGTTGCGACCGGAGCAGTCGCGGCTGAGCATCGAGTTCGCGGCACTCGATTACTCTGCGCCAGAGCGGGTCCGCTACGAATACCGGCTCGCCGGCCTCGACCCGGATTGGAATGCCGCCGAACTGGGCGGCCGGGTCGCGACTTACAACAATCTCTGGCCCGGCGAGTATGGGCTGCAGATTCGTGCACGCAGTCGCAGCGGCGTGGTCAGTTCGGCACCGCTGGAGATGACCGTGCGGGTACTGCCGCACTGGTGGCAGACCGCACTCGGGCCATTGTTGGGATTGGCACTGCTGGCCGTGCTGATCCAGCTGATCAGCGGCTGGCGCAGTCGCCAGTTGCAGCACCGCGAGCAACGGCTGCGCGCGCTGGTCGAACAGCGCACCGCCGAGTTGTCGCAGGCCAAGGAGCGTGCCGAGTCGGCGCTCGATGAATTGCAGGGCACCCAGGCCCAGCTGGTCGCCGCGGAGAAAATGGCCTCGCTGGGCCAGCTGGTGGCTGGCGTCGCACATGAAATCAACACGCCGATCGGCATCGCCCTGACCGCCGCCTCACATCTGGAGGACATTTCCAGAGCCCAGCGCAGCCAGATGGAAGCAGGTCGTCTGTCGCGCCAGGCCTTGGCGAACTGGCAAAGCCAGTCCATCGAGGCGATGCGTCTGGTGTGCAGCAGTCTGGAGCGCGCTGCCGAACTGGTTGCGAGTTTCAAGCAGGTGTCGGTCGATCAATCCAGCCAGCAGCGTCGGCAATTCGATCTCGCGAAGTTTCTGGGGGAAATCGCCACGGCACTGCAGCCCGGCCTCAAACATCGACCCTGTCGACTGGACGTGGCATGTCCGGGCGACCTGCAGATGGACACGTTCCCGGGCGCGATTTTCCAGATCGTGACCAATCTGGTGAACAACGCCGTCCTGCATGCCTTTCCCGAGGGCCGCAGCGGGCAGCTGCGCCTGATTGCCCGACGGCTCGATCCGCCGGCGTCCACGAAGGGCGCGCCGGATCGGGAGGCAGCCGGCGCCGACGCATGGGTGGAATTGCGCTTCAGTGATGATGGGGTCGGGATGCGCCCCGAGGTCGCCGCGCGCGCCTTTGATCCGTTTTTCACGACCCGTCGCGGTCAGGGTGGCTCGGGTCTGGGTCTGCACGTGGTCCACAACCTGGTCTCGCAGCTGCTGGGTGGCAGCATCGAGTTGCAGAGCGCCGAGGGACAGGGCACCACCGTCATCCTGCGCTTTCCGATGCGGACCGCCGCCAGCGACTGAGCGCGCGGCCGCGGCCTGCGCGACGCCTTGCCGCGGTCCACCGATCACGCCGTGCTGGCGGTTCCACCCGACATTCGCGCAGACTGTGCGATCAACCACGGCCAAACCGCCGCCAGAGTGCAGTCCATGACAGACACCCCCAGCCTGCTGCCCGTATCGGCGCAGATCCGCGAGCGACTGCTGAAGGCGCGCGAGCGCTATCACGCCAACGACAACATCTCCGCCTACATCCAGCCGGGTGAGCTCGACGCGCTGCTGGACGAAGTCGAGTCGAAGATGCGCGAGGTGTTGAAGAGCCTCGTGATCGACATCGACCGCGACCACAACTCGCAAGGCACGGCCCGCCGCGTGGCGAAGATGTATTTGAACGAGGTGTTCCGCGGCCGCTTCCAGCCGATGCCGCCGGTGACCGAGTTCCCGAACGTCGAGCGGCTCAACGAGCTGATGATCGTCGGCCCGATCCAGATCCGCTCGGCCTGCTCGCACCATTTGTGCCCAATCATGGGCAAGCTGTGGGTCGGCGTGCTGCCGAACGAACACTCCAACCTGATCGGCCTGTCGAAGTACGCGCGCCTCGCCGATTGGGTCATGAGTCGCCCGCAGATCCAGGAGGAAGCCGTCACCCGACTGGCCGACCTGCTGCAGCAGACCATGCACCCGGATGGCCTTGCACTGGTGATGGAGGCCGATCACTTCTGCATGCACTGGCGGGGCGTCAAGGACGCCGAGTCGAAAATGATCAATTCCGTGATGCGAGGCGCCTTCCTGAAGGACGCCCACTTGCGTCGCGAATTTCTGGCCCTGATGAAATCGAAGTAACCCCGGGAGTTCCGTCATGTTGGTCCGTCTGCTCTACGCCAGCCGCTCGCTCGACCGTGTCGTCTCACAGGAAATGATTGACGCGATCCTGACGGCCTCCCGCGCCAACAACCCCAGCCAGGGCATCACCGGCGTGCTCTGTCACGGCGGCGACGTGTTCATCCAGCTGCTGGAAGGCGGCCGCGCCACGGTCAATGCGCTGTACAACCGCATCGCCGCCGACCCGCGACACCGGGACGTGACGGTGCTGCATTACGAGGAAATCGAGTCGCGGCGCTTTGCCGGCTGGACCATGGGCCAGGTCAATCTGAGCAAGCTCAATACGTCGCTGCTGCTGCGCTACTCCGAAAAGGCCACGCTCGACCCGTACGCGGTCAGCGGTCGCGCCAGCCTGGCGCTGCTGGAGGAGCTGATGGCCACCGCGCAGATCATGGGTCGGGTGTCCTGACAGCGGCGGCCGCGGGAGCACCGCGGCCCTCGCATTGCCCGGCCTGCGCATGACGGATCGCGGCGCTATCGTGCGGCACCGACCTTCCGGAGCCGATTCATGCGTTTGCTGCTCGCCACCAGTCTCTGGATCCTCGGCATTGGCGCCGCGCCCGCGCTCGAACTCGACAACGAGGCCGGCGTCTACCGTCTGACGGCACTGCCCGACGCCGTCGCCGAGTCCCGCCGGACCAATCGGATGCAGTGGTCGGACCAGGTGCCCGCCGGGCGCCATGTGCGTCGCGGCGAGGTGCTGACGATCCACACGGAGGGCCTGCCGCCGGGTCACGCCCTCGCCGCCACGATCGGCTTTCTGGAGATTTCCAACAGGGAGGGCGGTCAGCAGGTCGAGCGCCTCCGCGAGGGCGCCACCGAGATCCGCGCCGAACAGGGCGGGCCGCTGTTCTTCAGGTTCACCACGCCGCGCGGCCAGCTCGATTCCGGGGGCGAGGTCGAGGTCCGCGTCGAGGGCGGCAATCCGCTGCCGCTGTATGTCGACGACGGCTCGATGGATGCCAGCAGCTGGCAGGACGAACTGGAGGCGCACGGCCGGGCGCCCTTCGTCCAGCTGCTGAGTGATCGGGCCGTGATCACGCTGCCGACCCGGGCCCACGCCAACAACCCGATCGACGATCCAGCCGAGACCTTCGCCACCATCCACGAGGTGATCGAGCGGCAGGACGAACTGGCCGGCTTCGATGGCAGCACCCCGCGCGATATCCCGAGTCCGCTGCGACTGCACTATCTGGTCGACTTCGGCGTCTCGCTGGCCGATCGCGAGAGTTTCTACATGTACGCCACCGACCAGTTCGTCGGCATGCTGGACGACACTTCGGCGAACTGACCGACCCGCGCCTGCTGCGCCGCGAGTGGGGCATCTGGCACGAGACCGGCCACATGCACCAGCAGCGCTCCTGGACCTTCGATGCAGTGGTCGAAGTCAGCGTCAACCTGTTCTCGCTGTACACGCAGGAGCACTTCGGCCAGCCCTCCGCGCTGACCCGCTCCGAAGACGGCGAACCGTCCTACATGGATCGCGCCCGCGACTATCTGGCCGAGGGCGCCCCGGACTTCCGCGCCGAGCCGCCGGAGGATGACGACGGCAGCGCCCTTTTCATCAAACTGGTGATGTTCCACCAGCTGCAGCAGGCCTACGGCTGGGAGCTTTTCCAGGATCTGCACAAGCACTTCCGCGCCCATCCGCTGCCCGCCGACGCCAGCGACGACGACAAGGCGGACGCCTTCATCGAGGCGATCTGCCAGCTCACCGGCGTCGATTACCGCAGCTTCTTCGAGACCTGGGGCCTGACGCCCTCGGATGCGGCCAACGAGCGCATCGACGCCGAGGGCTACGCCGAACCGGACGAGGATCTGTCGCAGCGCTTCGACTGAGCGTGGCACTGCGGCGACCGGCGACCCGCCGGCGCTGCACGCTCACCTGCAGTTGATGTCTCCGGGAGGTCGTTCAGCCGTGACCTCCAGCGCTTGACGCCGGGGCGCGGGCGCCGTTCTGATACGTTATATCTTTCTGATCGGAACGCCCCATGCTGCGCACCCCGCTGTACCTTGCCCTCGCCGCCCTCCTTGCGCCGTCCGCGTTCGCCGCGCCCGCCCCTGCCGACCCCGCCAAGCTCGACGAAATCGTGGTCAAGGCCGCGCCGCTGGAGCCCTCCGCCGCCGAATTGATCGACGCGGTCGCCGTGCTGACCGGCGAGGATCTGGAACGCCGACGCGCCGGCACGCTGGGTGCAACGCTGGACGGCCTCCCGGGCGTGGCCAACACCGCCTTCGGTCCGGGTGCCGGCCGGCCGATCATCCGCGGTCAGGACGGCGCGCGCGTGCAAGTGCTGCTGGACGGCATGGCCAGCCACGACGTGGCCTCGCTGAGTCCGGACCACGCGGTCGGCATCGACCCGGCGCATGCCCGGCAGGTCGAGGTGCTGAAGGGACCGGCGACGCTGATCTACGGCAGCGGCGCGATCGGCGGCATCGTGAATGTCGACAGTGGGCGGTTGCCGCTGGCCCCACGCGAGGCCGGCGTACGCGGTCGCGTCGAAATGCGCGGTGATTCGGCGGCGGAGCTGCGGCAAGGACAGGGCCGGCTGGAGATCACCGGCGCCAATGGCTGGAGCTTCGGCGCCGACTTCTCGCGGCTCAACAGTGACGACTACGAGATCAACGGCTTCCCGATCGTCGGCGACGAGGAGCCGGAGGAATTCGGCAAGGTCGAGAACACCGCGGTGGAAACCGACAGCGCCGGCGCGCATCTGGGCTGGGCCGGTGACGTCGGCGCCTTCGGCGTGGCCTTCACCCGCTACGACAGCCTCTACGGCATCCCGAAGATCGAAGGCGAAGAAGAAGATGAGGACGGCGCTGACGCGCTGTCGCAAAAGTCGCTGGCCAAGGGCGCCGGCGAGAAGGTGCGTATCGATCTGGTGCAGGACCGCGTCGACGTGCAGGGCGCGCTGTTCTCGCCTTTCGCTGGCGTCGAGGAACTGAAGCTGCGCGCCGCCGTGACCGACTATTCGCATATCGAACTGGAAGGCGACGAGATCGGCACGCTGTTCGACAACGACGAGCGCGACCTGCGCCTCAGCCTGAAGCACGCACCCTGGGGCGACTTCACCGGCCTGATCGGCGTCACCTTCAACGACCGCGAGGTGTCGGCTGTCGGCGAGGAGGCCTTCATTCCGCCCTCGGAAGTGCAAAGCCGCGCGCTGTTCTGGGTCGAGCACGCCCACGCCGGTGACTGGCATCTGGACCTCGGCGCCCGCGCCGAGCGCACCGACGTCGACGCGCTGGGAGCGACCAGCCGTGACTTCAGCCTGTTCAGCGCGTCCGCCGGCGTGGGCTGGACGCCAATCGAGGGGCATCGCTTCACGCTGGCGCTCGATCGTGCACAGCGCGCCCCGGCCCCGGAAGAGCTGTACGCCGACGGCCCGCATGCCGCCACGCAGGCCTTCGAGATCGGCGATGCCGGCCTGAGCCGCGAGACCGCCACCCAGGCGGAACTGGGCTGGCGCTACACCGATGACGCCTGGCTGATCTCGGCCAACGTCTACAGCGTGCGCTACCGCGACTTCATCTACCTGCAGGGCACCGACGAGGTCGAAGACGGTCTGCCGGTGTTCCTCTGGACCCAGGCCGATGCCCGCTTCAGCGGCTTCGAGGCCGAGGCCGGCTACCAGCTGCCGACCACCGAGCTGGGCGACTTCGGCCTGCGCTTCACCACCGACAGCGTGCAGGCCCGACTGACCGACGGCGGCGCCCTGCCGCGCATCCCGCCGCGGCGCTATGGCCTGATGCTCGACTGGAGCCAGGGCGGCTGGTCCGGCGCCCTCGGCGCGCGCCACCACGTGCGTCAGGACGACGTCAGCGCGCTGGAAACCGAAACCGCCGGCTACACGCTGTTCGAGGCCGATCTGGCCTGGTCGCAGGATCTCGGCAACGGCGAGTTCACCGCCTGGCTGAAGGGTCGCAACCTCGGCGACAAGCTGGCCCGCGTCCACACCTCCTTCCTCAAGGACGTGGCGCCCCTGCCCGGCCGCAATCTCGAGATCGGAGTGCGCTACGCCTTCTGAGGTCGTTGTCCTGCCGAGCGGCCGAGGGGCGATCTCTCGGCCGCGTAGGACCCGGTACCCAGTTGATCCCGCCCGTGTTGCGCCCGCAGCGTGACGATCTCGGCCGTCCGTCGAGCCAGCAGGGTGCGCTGAGCGCAGCGATACGCACCACGGCAGCTGGGCTGTGACCGGTCCCGAGCCATGGCCGCAACCTGGATGGTGCGGTTCGCAAGCTCACCGCACCCTGCGTCGGGTTGCTCGTCCTGTTTCCCTGCCGACCCCCGCTCAGCCCCGGCCGCCCGAAGGCAGCCGGGACTCGAAGCCTCAGCGGATCGGCGCGGCCGGGTCGCCGAACAGCGCGATGTTCAGCACCGCCGCGGCGTGCTGCGGTTCGCGGCTCAGCAGGTCGCGACCCGCCTGCTGCAGCGCCTCGCCGATCGTGCCGGCCGTCACCTGCTCGGCCTCGCGCAGCTTGCCGTCCTCGACCAGGTCGAAGAAGCGCACCGCCAGCGCGAGGTGGCTCGCGTCCTCCGCCAGGCTGGTCGCGCCGATCACGCTGGCCGCCAGCCGGTTGTCGCGCAGCATCAGCGCGTGCGCCATCGTGTCCTGCGTCGGCAGCACGAAGGC
>Ga0075154_10000032_pt1 | contig 95418 bp, 73 predicted proteins | sample JI71714BDNA_FD_70965 | JGI IMG/M metagenome (GOLD analysis project Ga0075154, IMG submission 70965) | Wastewater effluent complex algal communities from Wisconsin, to seasonally profile nutrient transformation and Carbon sequestration -... | ecosystem: Engineered > WWTP > Effluent > Algae... | reverse complement strand
AAAGATTTTGACGTCCTCGTTATAGGCGGCGGGCATGCGGGGGTTGAGGCTGCCGCTGCTGCCGCGCGCATGGGCGTGCGCGTCGGGTTGGTCAGTTTTCGGCGTGATACGATCGGTGCAATGTCCTGCAATCCGGCGATTGGCGGGTTGGGCAAGGGGCATCTGGTGCGCGAGGTCGATGCCTTTGATGGCATTATTGCCCGCTCTGCCGATGACGCAGCGATCCATTACCGCATGCTCAATGCGTCGAAAGGCGCAGCAGTACAGGGGCCGCGGATTCAGGCGGACCGCGCCTTGTTCAAGGCATCGGTGCATCGGCAGATCGGGGCGACCCAAGGGTTGGAGGTTGTTGAGGGCGAGGCAGCGGCTTTGCTGTTTGATCCTGCGGACAGTCGCCGTGTTATTGGGCTGTCGCTTTCGGATGGCAGTGAAATCTCTGCAAAGGCTGTGATCCTGGCAACAGGCACGTTTCTGGGTGGTACGCTGTTTCGCGGCGAGGAAAGACTGACCGGCGGGCGTATTGGCGAAGCTTCGGCGCAGAAACTTGCTGAACAGATCCGCGGCGCTGGCCTGCCAATGGCGCGGCTGAAGACCGGCACACCGCCCCGACTTGATGGCAGGACGATCAACTGGGCAGTGCTCGACGAACAACCATCAGATAGTGGCGATTGGACGATGTCGGCGATGACTGCCGCGCGCCATATTCCCCAGCTTTTCTGCGCGATCACGCGAACCAATGACCGGACGCATGAGATCATCAGGGGTGGATTGGATCGCTCACCCCTGTTCGGCGGCGCGATTCAGGGGCAGGGGCCGCGTTACTGTCCCTCAATCGAAGATAAGATTTTCCGCTTTGGCGACCGCGAGGGGCATCAGATTTTTCTCGAGCCAGAAGGTCTCGATAGCCCTCTAATCTATCCCAACGGCATTTCAACGTCGTTGCCCACCGATGTGCAGCTAACAATGGTTCGGTCTATGGCTGGTCTAGAGGCCGTCGAGATGGTGGTTCCTGGCTATGCGGTGGAATATGATCATATTGACCCACGCGCACTCGACCGATCCTTGAAGGTTCGTGATTTTGTAGGGCTGTATTGCGCCGGTCAGATTAATGGTACCACCGGCTATGAGGAAGCGGCTGCACAAGGTTTAGTCGCCGGTATGGGCGCCGCCTCGGCGGTTTTGGGCCGCGATATGCTGGTGCTCGAACGTTCCGACAGTTATATTGCGGTGATGGTCGATGATCTGGTGTTGCACGGTGTGACTGAACCCTATCGCATGCTGACCGCCCGCGCCGAATATCGGTTGCGCCTGCGCGCCGACAATGCTGCAACGCGGCTAACGCCTAAAGGCATTGAGCTGGGTATTGTCGGCGAGCAGCGGCGCCAGGCTTTTGAAGCGCGCGCCAAATGCAAGACACGATTGCTCGAGCGGATGGACGAGATTCTTTCGGCTGATCAACTGGTTTCCGCCGGAGTTACGGTTCGCCGTGATGGCGGTAAGATGCGGATCTTTGATTGGCTGCGCTTTCCCGATGTCAGCCTAGCCGAACTGCTTACTTTGTCTTCCGGTAACGACGATGTTCCACGTGAAACATCGCAGGAGTGGGATGCCGAACTTCTCGGCGAAGTCGAGCAGGACGGGCGTTATGCTCCGTATATCGAGCGACAAGCGGCTGAATTGCGCGATCTGGCTGCCAATGAAAAGATCGCTTTGCCAACCAGCATTGACTATCGCGCCATAGCCGGGCTCTCGAACGAGATGGTCGAGCGACTCGATGCAGCACGGCCCGAGTCGCTGGCGGCAGCGAGTCGCATCAGGGGGATTACCCCGGCCGCGCTCGCAGCAATTTTGGTGCAGGCGAAGCGCGCAGCGCAGCGGAAAGCCGCATGACCGAGGAAGACGCACAGAACTGGATCAAGACCCATTTCGATGTTTCACGTGGAACATGGGAGCGGCTTGAAGCTTTTATCGCCTTTCTGAAAAACGAAGCCCAAAGGCAAAATTTGGTTTCTGCGGCATCGCTCGATCATATGTGGGTCCGACATATTGTCGACAGCGCGCAATTGTTGCGCTTTGTATCGCCCAAGACATCCACCTGGATTGACCTTGGTTCAGGCGCTGGTTTTCCGGGGCTGATTGTCGCGATCCTCAGCGATTGGCGGGTTACCTTGGTCGAATCGCGCGCCAAGCGCATAGAATTTTTAAATCGTGCAATTGAACAATTGGGGCTGGGAGATCAGGCGCGGGTGGCGGGAATGCCCGTTGAGCGGCTCGATACCAGCCCGTACGGAGTGATCAGCGCGCGTGCCTTCGCTCCACTCGATCGCCTGTTGCCGCTGGCTTCGCGATTTTCTACGCCAAAAACAATATGGTTGCTGCCAAAGGGGCAAAATGCCGCTAATGAACTGGCAGATGCCCGCAATGACTGGAATTTTGACATGAGGGTCGAGCCCAGCATCACTCAGGCCGATGCCGGGATTTTGGTCGGCAGGGTTTTGGGAACTGCGCGGAAAGCTGCTGCGAAAGGATGGCGCAAATAATGATCCGGATCGCCATTGCCAACCAGAAGGGCGGCGTCGGCAAAACCACAACGGCAATCAATCTCGCAACCGCGCTCGCTGCATGCGGACGGCGCTGTCTGCTGATTGATCTTGACCCGCAGGGCAATGCCTCGACCGGGCTGGGCGTGAAAGCCGCGGATCGCGGAAACAACAGCTATGATCTGCTGCTTGGCGAAGCGACAGTCGAGGAAGCGGCGATCAAGACCTTGATCCCGGGGCTTGATATCGTCCCCGCCACCGTTGACCTTTCAGGTGCCGAGGTTGAACTGGTCGAATATGAGGATCGCGCTCACCGTCTGCAAAATGCGCTCGCCGATGCCGATGATCGCTGGGATGTGTGCCTGATCGACTGCCCGCCGTCGCTGGGACTGCTGACGATCAATGCCCTGGTTGGTGCCGATTCGATTCTTGTCCCGTTGCAGTGCGAATTTTTTGCGCTTGAGGGATTAAGTCAATTATTACAGACGGTTGAACGCATTCAGAAGCGTTTTAACGCGTCGCTGTCGATCCTTGGCGTGGCGCTGACCATGTATGACCGTCGCAATCGACTGACCGACCAGGTGGCGGAGGATGTGCGCAGTTGTCTGGGGGCGCTGGTCTTCGAAACGGTGATCCCGCGCAATGTGCGACTATCAGAAGCGCCGAGCCACGGGCTTCCCGCTTTGGTCTATGATCATCGGTGCAGCGGATCAGAGGCCTATATGAAATTGGCGCGGGAATTGATCGCCCGCTTGCCACAAAAGGAATTGGCAGCATGAGCGAGGATGCGAAACCCACGCGCAAAAGAGGTTTGGGCCGGGGACTCGATGCGCTGCTGGGCGAAGCCGTGCTCGGTCGGGTTGCCTCAGACAATGCTCGCGAAACCGCCGCGAGGGAATGGGATGCGCGCAGCAACACCGCCGGGCTCAGCACAATTGCCATCGCCGACATCCATCCCAATCCGGCCCAGCCGCGCCGTCATTTTGACGAAGCAGCGCTGGTCGAGCTGGCCGACAGCATCGCCAAACATGGCCTGATCCAGCCGGTTGTCGTCCGCCCGCACGGCGCAGGGTATCAGATTGTCGCTGGAGAACGGCGCTGGCGCGCGGCGCAAAAGGCGCAACTGCACGAGATTCGCGCGATCGTCCGCGAGCTGACTGATGCCGAAACACTCGAAATCGCGCTCATCGAAAATATTCAGCGCCGCGACCTCAATCCGATCGAAGAGGGCGAAGGCTATAAAAGGCTGATCGACGAATTCGGTCACAGCCAGGCCGAGCTTGCAGCTTTGGTCCACAAATCGCGCAGCCATGTCGCCAATATGATGCGCTTGCTCGATCTGCCCAAGCTGGTGCGCGAGCTGGTGGTCGAGGGTAAGCTCAGCATGGGGCATGCGCGGGCATTGTTGCCCAGCGATGACGCGGCACGGCTGGCTGCTTTGGTGATCAAACAAGGTCTTTCGGTCCGCCAGACCGAGGCACTCGTAAAAAAGGGTCGAGTCGGCGAACCCAAAGAGGCGCCAACCAAAAACCGGCCCGGCGTCGGCCATGGTGATGCGGATATCAGGGCAGTCGAACAGCATCTGGGCGATTTGCTGGGACTGAAAGTGCGTATCGTTCACAAGCCGGGCGATGGCTCTGGCTCGGTGACCTTTGACTATCGCACTCTCGACCAGCTCGACATGCTGTGTCAGCGTCTGACTGGCGAACAATTCTGAATCTTTTGTTGTTTTTTGTCGCGTAAAATATCTTCAAATCGTTGAAAATATTCGACATTAATCATTCTGGTATCCAAATTTTAACCATGAGCAGCAGCAAAGGCTTATGATTCCTGTGGCAAATAGGATGGCGAATGCAGTGGGGCATTCCTCATTTTCGTTCGTCATTCAAAGGGACCAGAAAACATGTTAAACAAGATCAAGTTCGCCTTTGCTATGTCAGCTGTCGCCGCCGCTATGGGTTCGACCGCCGCTTATGCAGATACCGAAACCGCAACCGCGACTGCTACCATTTTGCAGGCTGTTGAAGTCACCGTCGACAACGGCATCGACTTCGGCACGATCGCTGCCAGCGCCGCTGGTGGTACCGTCACCCTGCCCAACGCTTCGAACACACGCACCTGCACCGGTGTTGTCTGCATCGGCACCGCTTCGCGCGCTGCCTTCCATGTCAGCAATGCCAATGATGGTTCGGTCATCGCGATCAGCGTTGGCAACCCCCAGGCTCTGACCGGCCCCGGCGCCCCGATGACGCTTTCGGCTCTCAGCATGTCGGACGCCGACGGCCTGATCACCTTTGATTCGGCTGCTCTGGAAACCGTTTATGTCGGTGGCCAGCTTTCGATCGGTGCCAACCAGACCGCTGGCGTTTACAACGGTTCGTTCGACGTAACCGCTGAATATCAGTAAGATATTGGCACTGCGCTGAACCAGCGCAGCCAACAATCACCCCGGTTGCCCAGTGCAGCCGGGGTTTTTGCTGCGCGAAACCTGGGCGACGTTAGCGGCTTGGTAACCATGTTGCGCTATGCCCGAAGCCTGTCCGAAAACCGGCGCAATGCCGGCCGACACCGACATATCAGGGTTTGAACATGCTGTTTGATCAATTGGCCTATCGTAAAACCATCGGCTTTGTGCAGGCGGCTTCGCTTGCGCTTGTCGCTGCTGGCGGCGCACTGCTTGCTACCCCGGCGCACGCTGCGGGCGATCTGCTGGTCGCACCGACCCGGGTGGTTCTCGATGGTCGTCGCGGGACCGAAGTAATCCTCAACAATATCGGTGATGAGGAAACCACCTATCGTATCTCGCTCGAGCTGCGCCGGATGATGCCCGATGGGTCGCTGGAGGATGTTGCGGTCGAAGATGCCAATGAAACCGAAAAGGCGTCGCTGTCGCTGATCCGCTATGCCCCGCGCCGGGTTACGCTTCCGCCCGATCAGCCGCAATCAATCCGCATAGGTTTGAACCAGGTCGAAGGCCTGAAGGACGGCGAATATCGCGTGCACATGCTGTTTCGCGCTATCCCTAAAGCGCCAACGCTGGTCACCGATCCAGCGGCGAACAATGAAATCAAGATCCAGCTGACCCCGCTTTACGGTATCACCATTCCGGTTATCATCCGTCGTGGCGATCTGAAAGCTACCGCCGCAATCGCCAACCCACGTATCGTTGACGCCCCGGGCGGAAAGGCGCTCGAATTTGATGCGGTCCGTCAGGGCAACCGCTCAGTCTATGGCGATGTCCGCGTCCGCAAGGACGGCAAAGGCGAGCCGCTGTTCGAAGCCAAAGGGATCGCGATTTACCCGGAAATCGGTCAACGCAAGGTTTCGCTACCGCTCAAACCCGAAGATATCGCTGAACTGCGCGGCGCTGTTACCGTCGGTTATTATGAAACGCTCGAAAATGGCGGCGGATTAATCGGCGAAGTCCGGACCGTCCTGCCCTAGGCGACGGGCTGACACGGGCGCGCTCCGGACAGCACATATCCCATGATCAAGTCTCTATCCTTGATGTTGAGAAAGGCGCTACCCCTGTGGGTCAGCGCCTTGCTGCTGTTTGGGGCTCCCGTGCATGCTAGCGAATGGACGGCCAATGACGACGATTCGCTGTTGCTCGACCTGCGCGTCGGGCAGTTGCGCGTCGGCAATGGCGTGCGCGGTTACCAGACAGACAATGGTGTCTGTGTTGATCTGTCCGATATCATCATGTCTTTCGATCTGCCGGTCCGGCTCGACAAAAAGTCGCGCCGCGCGACTGGCTGGTTGTTCGAGGAAAGCCGTACCTTCACCCTCGACCGGGACGATGGCGCAGTACAAATCATGAACAAGCGATCGGCGTTGTCTGCTTCGGATATCCGCGATGTGCCGGAAGGCTGGTGTGTGGCGACACAGACACTGTCGCGCTGGTTGAATGTCGAGTTGAAGATCGACTTGTCAAACGCGCTGCTGGTTGTCGTTGCCGACCGCAAACTGCCGTTTGAACTCGCCGAGGAACGCAAGGCGCGGGTTTCGAAAATCCGGCCGGTATCGCAATTTGACCTGAAATCGCTACCGCAAGCCAACGATCCCTATCGTTTCTGGCGCACGCCATCGATTGACGTCGTGGCGTCGGTGGGCGGGCGGAAAGACAGCCTTGGCAACACCCAGCTCGACCGTCGCTATGAAATCTACGCCAGTGGCGAGGTCGCTCATGCCTCGTTCGATGCCCGTTTGGCATCCGATGAGCGCGGTGTGCCTGAAAGCCTGCGATTGCGCGCCTATCGCACCGACCCTGATGCCAATTTGTTCGGACCGCTCAAAGCAACGCAATTCGCCATCGGCGATGTTTCAACCTTGCCGACATCTTTGGGGGTGCAGAGCACGGTTGGTCGCGGTGCCTTCCTGACCAACCGCCCGATCGGCCGCCCTGACAGTTTTGACCGCACAACCTTTCGCGGCGAATTGCCCGATGGTTGGGACGCAGAGCTTTATCGCAACGACCAGTTGATCGGCTACACGCAAAGCCGTGGCAATGGCCGCTATGAATTTGTCGAAGTACCGCTGCAATATGGCCAGAACCGCTTTGAGATCGTGCTCTACGGTCCGCAGGGGCAGATAAGGCGCGATGTGCGGATGATTCCGGTCGGACCCGATTCGATTCCACCGCGCGAAACCTATTATTGGGCGTCTGTTCAGGATGCCGGTCGCGATCTGGTAAATTTTGGATCCGACGATTTCGAACATTTTTTCGGCTGGCGCGGTGGCGTTGGTGTCGAGCGCGGGATTGATGCACGGACATCGGTTGCCGCAAGCCTGTTCAGCGCGGTTTATGACCGGCGTCGTGATACCTATCTCGAAGGATCGGTGCGCCGGGCAATCGGCCCGACGCTGGTTGAACTTGCCGCCGCCGCCAATGCACGCGGTGGCTACGCGATGCGCGGCCAGCTTGTCGGCCAACTTGGCGAGACCGCAATCAGCGCCGAATCGATCTGGCTGCACCGCAAATTCCGCAGCGAACGCTATGACCGCGATCTGCGCAGCGAACACAGCCTGTCGCTGGACCACAGTTTGAAAATTGGATCGAAATATGTCCCGGTTTCGCTACGCGGTACCTACCGGCAACGGCTGAATGGTGAAAGCGCGATCGAAGCGAGTGGCCGAATATCATTCAATATCAAACAGATAAATGCATCGACCGAAATAATCTGGGAACAGCAAAAGCGCGCCTTCGGTAGTGATCCTCCGGGGCGGCTTGACGCCATTTTCCGGCTTTCAGGTCGCGTAGGTGGTTTGCGCTTGCGCGGTGAATCACGCTTTGCGCTCGCGGGATACGATACCGGTTTCCGCGAATCGAAAGTAACCGGCGAATGGCGCGCGGGTGAAAAGTCAGATTGGCGGACCGAGCTTGGTTATGATGCGACCAACCGTCGTGGGCGGCTGGCCTTTGGTCACACCAGACGTTTCCGCAATTTTGCCCTGACTGGACAAGTCGAGGCCGCAACCGATGGTGCAGTTGCGGGCAGCCTCAGTCTTGCCTTCAGCCTGGGTCCCAATCCCGGTGGCGGCGGGATAAGGGTCAGCTCGGAAAAACTCGCCGCGCATGGGCAGGCAATGGCGGTGGTGTTCCAGGACAGCAATGGTGACGGCTATCGGCAAGCGGACGAACCTGTTGAAAAAGAAGTGGAAATTACCGCAGGCCTGACTGGAAAAGGCGAACCCACGGATAAGACTGGCCGCACCATCATCGGCGGACTGGCACCTTTTGTGCCGGTGCTGATTGGTATCGATGCGTCAAGCCTGCCCGATCCCTTCATTCAGCCCGCCAACAGTGGTGTGGTGGTAACTCCGCGCCCGGGCGTGCCAATGACGGTCGAGCTGCCTTTGGTCGCAGCTGGGGAAGTTTCAGGGACGCTGGTACGCAGCGGGGGTCGTGTCGCAGGCGGGATTGAAATCGAATTGCTTGACCGCAATGGTCGAGTCGTCAAAACCACGAAGAGCGAATATGACGGCTATTTCCTGTTCGAACGCGTTCCTTATGGCCAATACCGGTTGCGGCTGGCGGCTGTAACCGCCGCGATCATCAAGGCCGAAACCACGCTCAACGCGCAGGTCGAACTCACCAAAGCGCGCGGGCTGGTGGATATTGGCACGGTTGAGGTGCGCGATGCCCTGCGTATTGCGGCTGCCGATTCCGATGGCAGCGAAAAGCCATAGGTCAGGTTTGACAAGCCGCGCCCGTCTGCCCGATAGGCGGGGGATGATCGAAACCATCTCCACCAATCGCAGCCATGGCGGGACGCAGGGGGTCTATTCCCACTCTTCTTCCAGCACCGGCACGGCAATGACCTTCAGCCTGTTTCTGCCCGATCATGAACCGGGCGAGAAGCTGCCTTTGCTGTGGTTTCTCTCCGGGCTGACCTGCACTCACGCCAATGTCACAGAGAAAGGCGAATTTCGCGAGGCCTGCGCGCGACACCGCATTGCCTTTGTCGCCCCCGACACTTCCCCGCGCGGAGAGGATGTTCCCGACGATGCCGAAGGCGCCTATGATTTCGGGCTGGGTGCGGGCTTTTATGTCGATGCTACCGAAGCACGCTTTGCCAAGCACTATCGGATGCGCAGCTATATCGAGCAGGAACTGCCGGAGTTTTTGGCGAGTGAATTTCCACTCGATATGGAGCAGCAGGCAATCACTGGCCATTCGATGGGCGGGCATGGCGCGTTGACCATCGGCTTGCGCAATCCGGGGCGTTTTCGCTCGGTCTCGGCCTTTTCGCCGATCGTCTCGCCGCTCAACTGCCCGTGGGGGCATAAGGCGCTTGCCGGCTATCTCGGCGATGATCGCACCAATTGGGCCGATTATGATGCCTGTGCGTTGATCACCGGTGGTGCGCGTTTGCCCGACCTGCTCGTCGATCAGGGGGGTGCCGACGCGTTTCTCGAAGAGCAACTGAAGACGCATTTGCTCGAGGAAGCTTGCGCCGCCGCCGGACAAAATGCGACGATCCGGATGCAGCCGGGCTATGATCATAGCTATTATTTCATCTCGACCTTCATGGCCGACCATATCGGCTGGCACGCTGAACGGTTGAAATGAGACTATTGGGCGCGATCCTCGCCGGTGGGAAATCGCGCCGCTTTGGTTCGGACAAGGCAGAGGCTTTGGTTGACGGAGTCACGCTGCTTGACCGGGTAGCGCGGGCGCTGCGGCCACAGGTTGACGCTCTTGTGGTGGCTGGCCGCGAATGGCCCGGGCTGGCGAGCGTGGCCGATTGGCCTGAACCGGGACAGGGACCGCTCGGCGGATTGGCGGGGGCGCTTGATCATGCCGAGCGACAGGGCTTTGACCATGTGCTCAGTTGCGGCTGCGACATTCCCGACCTGCCGCCAGACTTGCTGGCACAACTCGGAAGCGGCCCGTCGATTGTCGACGCGCTGCCAATTGTCGGGTTGTGGCCGGCGGCACTGGCACCACTCTTGAAAGACTGGATGGCCAACTCCGCCAATCGCTCGGTCTATCGTTTTGCCAATCATATCGGTGCGCGGAGGGTTGCGCTGCACCTGCCGCTCACAAACGTGAACCACCCCGAAGATTTGCAATAGCCTACAGGCGCAATCGTGCTTAAGGAAAGCGCGAATCATCGCGGGTTTAGCTCAATGCCTCCCGCGAACGCAGTAAGCGGGTGTAGCTCAATGGTAGAGCAGCAGCTTCCCAAGCTGAATACGAGGGTTCGATTCCCTTCACCCGCTCCAATCTTTCCCGGATTGCTAAAACCGCTATAGCGGAGGCCCATGATCGCCACTGACCAGCCCTTTGTCCTGCTTGACGATGCCCGGCGTTCGGGTGCTGCACCGGCGCGGCTCTATTCAGGGCCGGTGGCGATTTTGCAGGCATGCGACAGCGCAGAGATTGAGGCGCTGTTTTCCGGGCTGCGCGATGCCGGCAAAGATGGTCTGCACGCGGCAGGTTATTTTCATTACGAGGCGGGCTTTGCCATCGAACCGCGATTGGCCAAGTTTGGCAAAGCACCCAGCGGGGACGCGCCTTTGGCGTGGTTCGGGTTGTTCGAACGCTACCAGGAAATAGCCTCCGATGCCGTCGCCACGCTGTTGCCCGATCCGGCGGGAAGCTGGCTGGGTAGGTTGCAGCCGGATGTGTCCAAGGCCGACTATGCCAAGGCGTTCGAAAAGATCCGCGACTATATCACCGCAGGCGATATCTATCAGGCGAATCTGACTTTCCGCGCCTATGCCCGATATGCCGGGCATCCGCTCGCGCTTTATGCTGCGGTTCGCGCACGCGCGGCAGCGGGCTATGGCGGTGCGATCTGGACCGGGGCGCTTTGGCACCTGTCGTTTTCGCCCGAACTCTTTTTTGCACTGAAAGGTGGCCGCGTCACGACAAAACCTATGAAGGGCACTGCCACCCGTGAAGCCGATCCTGCCAAAGACGGCGCAGCGATAGAGGCGCTGCGGAACGATCCAAAGCAGCGCGCCGAAAATCTGATGATCGTTGATTTGCTGCGCAACGATCTGTCGCGGGTGGCGCGAGCGGGAAGCGTTGAAGTCCCCGATCTGTTCACGGTCGAAAGCTATCCGACAGTCCATCAGATGATTTCGACGGTCACCGCCGAATTGCGCGACGGGGCCGATGCCATTGATCTCTTGCGCGCCATCTATCCCTGCGGGTCGATAACCGGAGCGCCCAAAATCCGCGCGATGGAAATCATCGATGCAGTCGAGGCCCGCCCGCGCGGGCTCTATTGCGGGTCGATCGGGCGGATGGATCCTTCGGGCGATGCCGCTTTCAATGTCGCGATCCGCACATTTTCCTTGAATGATCAGGTGAAACAGCTTTCACTCGGCCTCGGTTCGGGATTGGTCGCCGACAGCGAAATGTCAGCCGAATGGAATGAGTGTCTGGCAAAGGGGGAATTTGCGCGCGTGGCCCAAAACGGTTTTGACCTGATCGAAACGATGCGGTTCGAACCCGACCAGGGGTTGCTGCGGCTTGAGTTCCATCTCGACCGGATGAAGGCTAGTGCCTCCGCGCTCGACTTCGCCTTTGACCGCCACGAGGCGCGCAACCGGCTGCACGCCGCAACCTTTCATCTCGACAGCGCGCAGAAGGTGCGGTTGCTCGCCTCGCGTGGCGGTGCGCTCGCCATTGAGATTCGCGAACTGCCGCAACCACCTTCAACCGTGCTACGGGTGGCGGTGGTGCCACTGCCGGTCGATCCCGCCGATTTCCGTTTGCTCCACAAAACTACCGACCGCGATTTCTACGATAAAGCGCGCAAAGCGCAGGATTGCGACGAAGTGCTGTTCGCGCTGCCCGATGGTCGGCTGACCGAAGGCAGCTTCACTTCGCTTTATGTCGAACGTGGCGATCAATATATGACGCCACCGTCCAGCAACGGCCTGCTGCCCTCGGCATTGCGCCGCGAATTGCTTGAGTCAGGCAAGGCGGTCGAGGGCGAGTTGCGCATTGGCGATCTTGCGGGCGATTTCTGGCTGGGAAACAGCCTGCGCGGCCTGATGCCTGCCCAACTCTGCCCCTAACCGGGTTGCGTAATTTCCGGCATGGCGATAGGGGCAAACGCGCAATCTTTCGTCTCCCAAATTGCTTGCAGGAAAATTCCATGATCGACCGCCTTTCATCCGCTCTGGGCCGGATAGCCCCTTCCCCGACACTTGCCATGACCAACCGCGTGCTTGCGATGCGCGCAGAGGGCAAAGAAGTGATTGGCCTGTCCGCGGGCGAACCCGATTTCGACACGCCGGACTTTGTTAAGGACGCAGCGATCGAGGCGATCCGCTCGGGCAAAACCAAATATACCAATGTTGACGGAATCCCCGAATTGAAGGCGGCGATTGCTGCCAAGTTCAAGCGCGACAATGGCATCGACTATGGGCCAAAACAGATCACGGTCAATTCGGGCGGCAAGCACACCTTGTTCAACGCGCTGGTGGCGACAGTGGACAAAGGCGACGAAGTCATCATCCCCGCGCCTTATTGGGTCAGCTATCCCGACATCGTCCAGTTTGCTGGTGGTAAACCGGTAATCGTGCTCGCGGGTGCCGAGCAAGGCTACAAGATTTCCCCCGAACAACTCGAAGCTGCGATCACGCCCAAGACCCGCTGGCTCATCCTCAACTCGCCCTCCAACCCGACAGGCGCTGCCTATACCGGGATGGAATTGCAGGCATTGGGCGAAGTGCTGCAGCGCAACCCGCATGTCATGCTGTTGAGCGACGATATGTATGAGCATATCTGGTACGCACAGCAACCGTTCGCGACGATGCTTGAGGTTTGCCCCGATCTGTACGATCGCACGTTGACGATGAACGGCGCGTCAAAGGCCTATGCCATGACCGGCTGGCGCATCGGCTATGCCGGTGGGCCCGAATGGATGATCAAGGCCATGGCCGACCTGCAATCGCAATCGACGAGCAATCCCTGTTCGATCAGCCAATATGCCGTTGCCGCTGCACTTAATGGCCCGCAGGAATTCCTGAAAGAACGCAACGCCAAATTTCGAGAGCGCCGCGATCTGGTGGTGGCGATGCTCAACGATGCGCCAGGGCTCAGCTGCCCGACGCCCGAAGGTGCCTTTTATGTCTATCCCGACGCCAGTGGCGTGATCGGCAAAAAAGCACCCAGCGGACGGGTGATCGAAAACGACGCGGCGTTGATCGACTATTTCCTCGACGAATGTCAGGTCGCAGCGGTGCATGGCGAAGCCTTCGGCCTCTCGCCAGGCTTCCGCATCAGCTATGCAACCTCGAGCGATATCTTGCGTGAAGCCTGCACCCGCATCCAGTCGGCGTGCGCCGCTCTCGTTTGATCGCAGTTTTCTATGGCAGCGATTGGCCGTTAAGCTGGGCTTAACGCGCTAAAGCCATTGCGGATGGATCAATCCAACACCGCTTTTTAACACGGAATTTTATGACCCGCCTGTTCAATTTCCTGCGCTCTGACTTGTTCTTCAGCCTTGCTGGCGGATTCGCATTGGGTCTCGCCGGAATGGCGATGGTCAAACCCGCCAGCGCGACCAGTGAGCAGAATGAGAGCAAGACGATTGTGATTGAGCAGGCTGCGGATTTGTCTGCCAAGCGGTAATTTACTCCGCGTTCTGCCGTTTCCATTCGGCAACATCGGTATTAACCCACAATTGCAGCGCACGGACCAATAGTTCCAGACATTGTTCGGGGTCGATTCCAGTCTGTTTGCGAATCAATGCATAGGTGATCTCATTGGTGGTGCCGAGCGCGAGCATCGCCATCGGTTTCAGAATCGCGTCAGGCAGTTTTGATACGCCTGCAATGTTGAGCAAGCCACCTTCGATCAGACGCAACCCCAATTGCTGATCGATCTCGCGCCATTTTTCGGTGCCCAGCACCACCGGGCCCTCGATGAAAACAATTCGCTGGTTTGCGGGCTCCTGTGTGATCCGCATCGACGCGCGCGAACCCAGAATGAAGGCCTCTATCGCCGAATTGGCGTCCTGCCCGGCTTTGTAGATCTCACGGTGAATCTGTGCATGCAGCGTGACCGCTATCTCGCAGAAGATTTGCTTCTTTGACTTGAAATGGTGGAAAACCGCACCATCGGTGACGCCAGCAGAGCTCGCAATTGCAGCAATCGAAGTAGCCGCATAGCCATTTTCAGTGAAAAGAGCTTGCGCCGATTCCAATATTGCGCCGCGCGTCTTTGCCGCGTCGGCCGCGCTGCGTTTTGCCACCCTTTATGCTCCCGCTATTATTAATGCTTATCCTAATCATGATGGCGTAGGTTGCAACCTATTCATGCGCTTACAAATATAGGTTGTAAACATAGCGACCCAAGGTATAATCATTTCCAGATGCCGGAATGGGGGCTCCATCCAAATTGCGTGCATTTGCGGAACGATTCATGCCAGTTGCGACCCCAGTTGTATGAATCGACTGCGCCCGCACCCGATAACCCGGGTGCGGGTATCGCAGTAACGAGGGTCCGAACCCAAAGCTTCTATCTTACCTGACAATCGGCGTGCTCTGCACCGCCAGATGTCTTGCGCACTCACCCCTTATAGGCCGGAATCGCCAGCCCTTTGGCAATCGCGGCGGCTCGCAAGCCGAAGCCCGCCGTAACACTGATGACAGCAGCGATGCTTAACGGCGCACTGAGTCCGAGGAGCACCACGAACAGACCTGACGCAAGGGCAGATGCCGTTACATAAAGCTCGGGCCGCAAGATGATCGATGGCACGCCAGCCAACATGTCACGGATTACACCGCCGACACATGCCGTAATCACGCCCATCATCATGGCGGGTAGCAGATCGATACCAAGGCTCAGCGCCTTCCATGCGCCAAAGACCGAGTAGACGGCCAACCCGATCGCATCGAACCAATCAAGCGCGCGCGGCCTCCATATTCGAACCGGGGTTACCCAGACCAGAAGTGCTGTCGCCAGACAGGTGGCGGGAAAGCGCCAGTCCTGCACCCAGAAAACCGGCGCACCGATCAACAGGTCGCGTACCGTCCCACCGCCTACACCGGTGACCAGAGCGAAAAAGGCAAATGTGACCAGGGTTTGCTTCAACCGCGCAGCAGCAAGCGCACCGGAGACGGCAAAAACGGCAATGCCGAACAGGTCGAGCGCGGCGATCAGTGCCGGGGCGGTCTGGACAACGCCACCGTCCATCACATGTGGATCGGTTTGCCCTGCACCGCCATTGCTGCCTCTTTCAGCGCTTCCGAATGGGTCGGATGCGCGTGGCAGGTATAGGCGATGTCTTCTGACGTCGCGCCAAACTCCATGGCAATAGCAGCCTCGGCGATCATTGTGCCGGCGACGCTAGCGATGCACCATACGCCCAGCACGCGATCGGTCGCCGCGTCGGATATGACCTTCACGAAACCGTCGGGCTCATGGTTGGTCTTCGCACGGCTGTTCGCCATCATCGGGAATTTGCCGACTTTGATCTCGCCTTTTGCTTTGGCCGCCTCTTCGGTCAGGCCGACACCTGCGATTTCGGGCGCGGTGTAGACGACAGAGGGAATGACGTCATGGTTGATGATGCCCGTCAGTCCCGCGATATTTTCAGCGCAGGCAATGCCTTCGTCCTCGGCCTTGTGTGCCAGCATCGGGCCAGGAACGACATCGCCAATCGCCCAAATGCCAGGGATCGTGGTGCGGAAGTCGTGGTCGATTTCGATCTGACCGCGCGCATTGACCGCAAGCCCTGCCTTGTCGAGCGCGAGGCCATCGGTGTTGGGGCGGCGGCCGATAGAGACAAGTACGCAATCGGCCTCGATGCTTTCTGCGGCTCCTCCGGCGGCAGGCTCAACGCTCAGCACAGCCTTCTTGCCCTTCACCTGCGCGCCCGTGACCTTGGTCGACAGCTTGAATTCGAAACCCTGCTTCTTGAAAATCTTGTTCGCTTCTTTGCGGACATCGCCGTCCATGCCGGGCAATATCTGGTCGAGAAATTCAACCACAGTGACCTTGGCCCCCAGTCGCCGCCAGACCGATCCCAACTCAAGCCCGATTACCCCGCCACCGATCACGACCATATGGGCCGGAACCTTCGCCAGTTCGAGCGCGCCGGTAGAATCGACAATGATGCCTTTGGCGTTATCGACCTCAACACCCGGCAGCGGTGTGACCGACGAACCGGTGGCGATGATGAAGTTTTCGGCGGTGTAGCTTTTGCCCGCGACGTCAATGCTATTGGCCGAGGTGAAGGCGGCGCGGCCCTTGATCCATTCGACCTTGTTTTTCTTGAACAGAAATTCAATCCCGCCGGTGAGCCCCTTCACCGCATCGCGACGCTGGCCGTGCATGGTGTCGAGGTCGAGCTCGGGCTTCACCTTGATCCCCATCGCTGCCATCGCACCATTGGCCGCCGCATCGAAATATTCGGACGCGTGCAGCATCGCCTTGGACGGGATGCAGCCGACATTGAGGCAAGTGCCACCCAGCGTCTCACGGCTTTCCACGCAGGCGGTCTTCAGCCCCAACTGCGCCGCGCGGATCGCCGCAACATAGCCACCGGGGCCGGAGCCGATTACGATCAGGTCAAAATCTGCCATGGGAGAATTCCTTACAGGTCAATCAGCAAGCGGGTGGGGTCTTCGATAGCTTCCTTGATCGTTTTAAGTGCGGTCACGGCTTCGCGGCCATCGATCAGGCGGTGGTCATAGCTGAGCGCCAGATACATCATCGGGCGGATAACGATCTGGCCGTCGCGCACGACCGGGCGGTCTTCGATGCGGTGCAGGCCGAGCACGGCTGACTGCGGGGGGTTGATGATCGGGGTGGACATCAGCCCGCCGAAAATCCCGCCATTAGAAATGGTGAAGGTTCCGCCCTTCATATCTTCCATCGTCAGGCTGCCATCTTTGGCGCGCTTGCCAAGGTCGCCGATTGCCTTTTCAATATCGGCAAAGCCCATTTGATCGACATTGCGGACAACCGGGACTACCAGGCCATTGGGTGCCGACACCGCGACCGACAGGTCGACATAGTCGAAATAGACAATTTCATCGCCCTGGATCTGCGCGTTGACGGCAGGGAAGTCTTTGAGCGCGAGGCAAGCGGCCTTGGCGAAGAAGCTCATAAAGCCCAGCTTCACGCCATGCTTCTTTTCAAAGCTGTCCTTGTAGCGGTTGCGCGCCTCCATCACCGCCGACATGTCGCAATCGTTGAAGGTGGTGAGCAGAGCAGCGGTGTCCTGCGCGTCTTTCAGCCGCTTGGCGATGGTCTGGCGCAGGCGGGTCATCTTGACGCGTTCTTCGCGGCGTTCGCCGCTGGCGGCTGGCGCGGGGGCGACGGAAGCGGTGACCGTTGCGGTAGCAGGCGCGCCACCCTTGGCGGCGGCAAGTACATCTTCCTTGGTCAATCGTCCATCCTTGCCGCTACCCTTTACCTTACTCGGATCGATACCAAGCTCGAGGACAAGCCGACGCACGGCGGGCGACAGCGTCAGGTCAGCCGAGGCACTGGGTGAAGCTTCAACGACGGGTGCCACAGGTGCGGGCGCTGCGGCTGGGGCCGGTGCAGCGACAGGAGCGGCAGCAGGCGCGCCTGAGCCGGCTTCGATCATCGCGATTACGGCACCGACATTCACGGTATCGCCTTCGTTGACCATCAGCGCCCCCATCACGCCTGCGGCAGGCGCAGGCACTTCGACTGCAACCTTGTCGGTTTCAAGGCTGGCTATGGGCTCGTCGGCGGCGACTGCTTCCCCCGGTTTTTTCAGCCATTGGCCAAGCGTGGCTTCAGTGATCGATTCGCCCAATGTGGGGACTTTGACTTCGGTACTCATATCATTCGCTCCTTGGGGAGAGATTATTTCTTCTTGGGTGACCGCTGGCGGCGCAGTTCATCGCGGACGCCGTGACCCAGTGCATGCGCAACCAATGCGGCCTGCTCGGCCTGGTGGCGCTTCATCAATCCGGTTGCGGGCGACGCTGCGGCCTTGCGCCCGGCATAGCGCGCGCGCGACGTGGCGGCTTTGGCCTCGGCAAGGCATTGCTCGATATAAGGTTCGACGAAGAACCAGCTGCCATTATTCTGCGGCTCTTCTTGCGCCCAGACCACCTCTTCCAGATTGGTCATACGTTTCAGGCGGACAACCAAAGGCTCGCCGGGGAAGGGATAAAGCTGTTCGACGCGGACTATCGCGGTATTTTTGTCGCCCGCCGCGTTGCGCGCCTCCATCAGGTCATAAGCGACCTTGCCCGAACAGAGCACGAGTCGCTTCACATCCTTGTCGGCGGGAGCCCAAGGGTCGGACAGTATCCGCATGAAATGGCTATCACCCTGAAAATCTTGCGCTTTTGAGACTGCCAGCTTGTGCCGCAACAGCGATTTTGGCGTCATGACGATCAACGGCTTGCGGAAAGCGCGGTGCATCTGGCGGCGTAGCAAATGGAAATAATTGGCGGGCGTGGTGCAATTGGCGACCTGGATATTATCCTCGGCGCACAATTGCAGGAAGCGCTCGAGACGCGCCGAACTATGCTCTGGCCCCTGCCCTTCAAAGCCGTGCGGCAAAAGCATGACGAGGCCATTGGCGCGCAGCCATTTGGATTCGCCGCTGGCAATGAACTGGTCAATGATCGTCTGCGCGCCGTTGACGAAATCGCCAAACTGGGCTTCCCACATCACCAATGTTTTAGGGTCGGCCCCGGCAAAGCCATATTCATATCCGAGCACGCCAAATTCGGAGAGCGGGCTGTCATAGACCTCGAACCGGCCATGCGGCAGTGTGGTCAACGGGATATATTTATGCTCGTCGGTCTGGTCCACCCACACTGCGTGGCGATGGCTGAAAGTGCCGCGTCCCGAATCCTGACCTGACAGGCGAACGCCATAGCCTTCGGACAACAGCGAACCGAAAGCGAGCGCTTCACCGGTCGCCCAGTCGAAATTCTCGCCGCTGGAGAACATCGTCTTCTTTGCTTCGAGCACGCGGTTCAGCGTCGGGTGGATGGTCAGACCTTCGGGAACGGTGGTCAGCGTGCGGCCAAGCCCGTCCATCAGTTTCTTGGTCATGCCGGTTGGGACATTGCGGCGCGCGGTTTCGGGGTCAGCGGGCTTGTTCAGCCCGGCCCAGCGACCGCCAAACCAGTCGGCTTCGTTCGCCTTGTAATTCTGCCCGGCGGTAAATTCCTGTTCGAGCAAGCCGACAAAACGGGTTGCATGTTCGGCCGCCCAATTGCCGTCGATCACGCCTTCGGCCTGCAACCGCGCGGCGTAAACGTCGCTGACACCCGGCTTGCCCTTGATTGTCTTGTACATCAACGGCTGGGTGAAGCTGGGTTCGTCGCCTTCATTATGGCCAAAGCGGCGGTAGCACCACATGTCGATCACAATGTCGCGCTTGAAACGCTGGCGGAATTCGATCGCCATCTTGCAGGCAAAGGTCACCGCTTCGGGGTCGTCGCCATTGACGTGGAATATCGGTGCTTGCACCCCCTTGGCCACATCGCTTGGATAGGGCGACGAGCGCGCGAATTGCGGGCTGGTGGTAAAGCCGACCTGATTGTTGACGATGAAGTGGATGCAACCGCCGGTATTATAGCCGCGAATGCCAGAGAAACCGAGGCATTCCCAGACAATGCCCTGTCCGGCAAAGGCAGCATCACCGTGGAGCAATACCGGTAGCACCTGAACATGCTTGTCCTTGCCCAGATCGTCACGGATCGTCTGGTTGGCGCGGACCTTGCCCAGCACAACCGGATTGACCGCCTCCAGATGCGAAGGATTGGGGGCCAGCGACATATGGACCTTGATCCCGTCAAATTCACGGTCGGTCGAAGTGCCGAGGTGATATTTGACGTCGCCCGATCCACCAACATCTTCAGGGTTGGCACTGCCGCCCGAAAATTCGTGGAAGATGATGCGATAGGGTTTGGCCAACACATTGGCGAGCACGTTGAGGCGGCCACGGTGCGGCATCCCATAAACGATTTCGCGCACGCCCAGTGCGCCGCCATATTTGATGATCGCTTCCAGCGCGGGGATCATCGCTTCGCCACCGTCGAGGCCAAAGCGTTTGGTGCCGACATATTTGCGCGCGAGGAATTTTTCGTACTGCTCGGCCTCGATCACCTTGCCAAGAATGGCCTTCTTGCCTTCGGGCGAGAAGCTGATCGCCTTGTCCTTGCCTTCCATCCGCTCTTGCAGGAAGCGGCGTTCCTCGACATCGGCGATGTGCATATATTCAAGGCCAACGGTGCCGCAATAATTGGCACGCAGCGTTGCGACCAGCTCACGGATGCTGACCCAGTCAAAACCCAAAGTGCCGCCGACATAGACCGGGCGGTCAAGATCGGCATCGGTGAAACCATGATAGGCGGGGTCAAGGTCGGCTGGAATCTCCTGCTTTGACAGGCCCAGCGGATCGAGATTGGCAGCCAGATGCCCACGCACACGGTAAGTGCGCACCAGCATCATCGCGCGGATCGAATCGCTCGCTGCGGCAACTGCATCACCCTGTGCAATCGGTTTGCCCGCGGCCTTTGCCGCAGCCTTGATCTCGACCGCCATCTGCGTGGGGTCAAGCGCACCGGTCAGCTCATCGGTCTCGCCAAAACGCCAATTGGGACGCTGCCAGCTTGGGCCCTGTTCAGCCTCGAATTCGTGGTTTTCAAAACCCATGTCGTGTCTCCAATTCCTACCCGCATGACGAAGAGGAACAGCGAATTAAATTTACCGTAGCCCTGAGCCTGTCGCTAGCGAAGCTGACCGAAGGTCAACGGCGCTTCCAAGATATGCGCTACTCTGACAGGCGTGCTTCGACAGGCTCAGCACTAACGGTTTTATTCAACGGCTTGGGGCTTTTTACCCCTTCAAAACTTCAACCAATGTCTTGCCCAGTTCCGACGGAGAGGCTGATACGCGGATGCCCGCAGCCTCCATCGCCGCTATCTTGCTTTCCGCGTCACCCTTACCGCCCGAAACAATCGCGCCGGCATGGCCCATGCGGCGACCCGGAGGTGCCGTGCGTCCAGCGATGAAGCCTGCCATCGGCTTTTTGCGGCCCTTCTTGGCTTCGTCGATCAGGAATTGCGCAGCCTGTTCTTCAGCATCGCCACCGATTTCGCCGATCATGATGATCGACTTGGTTTCGTCATCGGCAAGGAACAGCTCAAGCACATCGATAAAATTGGTGCCATTGACCGGATCGCCGCCAATGCCGACGGCTGTGGTCTGGCCCAGACCTTCATTGGTCGTCTGGAACACCGCTTCATAGGTGAGCGTGCCAGAGCGCGAGACGACGCCAACCGAACCTTTGGAGAAGATGCTGCCCGGCATGATGCCGATCTTGCATTCGCCGGGGGTCAGCACGCCGGGGCAGTTGGGGCCGACCAGACGCGATTTCGAACCCGACAACGCGCGCTTCACCTTGACCATGTCGAGCACCGGAATGCCTTCGGTGATGCAGACGATCAATTCCATCTCGGCGTCGATTGCCTCAAGGATCGAGTCCGCAGCAAATGGCGGCGGCACGTAGATGCAGCTCGCGGTCGCGCGGGTCTGTTCCTTTGCTTCGAGCACCGTATCATAGATCGGCAGGCCCAGCGCGCTTTCGCCACCTTTTCCGGGAGTGACGCCCGCGACCATCTGCGTGCCATAGGCAAGTGCAGCTTCGGTGTGGAACAGCCCGGTCGCGCCGGTCATGCCTTGGGTGATCACCTTTGTATTCTTGTTGACCAAAATCGACATTAAAATCCTCCAATAGAACTGGCGATCAACACCACGCCCGATAATCCAAATTCTTCGTTGAAATCGCCGCCATGCCCGGCAAAATCGACGTCAACGCCGACCCCGCTGCGCCAGCCCGGCTCCCATTTGCGTACCACGCCGCCATTCGGCATCTCTTCCTTGTGCGTTGGCGGCTTCTTCATCCAGCGCACCAAAATTTCGTCGCGGATCGGATTGTCCGCCTCGAAATCATAGACGCGGCAGCCGCTGGCCCAAATACCACTTTCGTCGGTGACGCGGCTGGTGATCAGATAGAGTTCACGACCCGCAACGGTGCGGCGATAGTGATGGCCCTCAATCTTTTCATCTGCCTCCAGCGAGGCCTTGCCCTTAGCAACTAGCTTGTCGACGCGCGACGCTTCGCCCTCGGCGAGCATTGTCCAGCCCTGTTTGGGCAGCGCCTTTTCCAGTGCCTTGAATTTGCGTGTGTCGTTGCAGCCTTTGCGAAAAGCCGCCAGCACGGCGTCTGCCGGATAGGGCTGGGCAACGGGTGTTGCCGCCGCCAACAGGAGCGCCGCGCCGATCATCCTATTTCAGCGACGGATCGATCTTCTTGCACGCCACGAGCAGTTCCTTCACCGCGTCAACCGACACGTTGAAGCCCTTTTGCGCCTTGGCGTTCAGCTTGATCTCGACGACGCGTTCGACGCCACCGGCGCCGATCACCACCGGCACGCCGACGTAAAGATTCTTGATGCCATATTGGCCCGTCAGATTGGCGGCGCAGGGCAGAAGGCGTTTCTGGTCGCCCAGATAGGCCATCGCCATTTCGATCGCGCTGGTCGCGGGCGCATAATAGGCCGAGCCGGTTTTGAGCAGTCCAACGATCTCGCCACCACCATTGCGGGTGCGCGCGACAATCGCGTCAATCTTTTCCTTGGTCGACCAACCCATTTTGATCAGGTCGGGAACGGGAATGCCTGCGACGGTCGAATATTCGATCACCGGAACCATTGTGTCGCCATGCCCGCCGAGCACGAAAGCCGTGACATCACGGACCGAGACGTTGAATTCTTCGGCCAGGAAGTGGCGGAAGCGCGCGCTGTCGAGAACGCCTGCCATGCCGACCACCATATTGGCGGGAAGGCCCGAAAATTCGCGGAGCGCCCACACCATCGCGTCCAATGGGTTGGTGATGCAGATGACAAACGCCTTGGGGGCATATTTCTTGATGCCTTCGCCCACGGCTTTCATCACCTTCAGGTTGATGCCGAGCAGATCATCACGGCTCATGCCGGGTTTGCGCGGAACACCAGCGGTGACGATGCAGACGTCGGCGCCCTTGATGTCCTTATAGGAGGAAGTGCCCTTCAGATTGACGTCGAAACCCTCGACCGGGCCGGATTGAGCGAGGTCAAGCGCCTTGCCCTGCGGAACACCATCGACGATGTCGAACAATACGACGTCGCCCAGTTCCTTTTGTGCTGCGAGGTGGGCAAGCGTGCCGCCGATCATGCCGGCGCCGATAAGCGCAATCTTCTTGCGGGCCATTTAATGTCCTTCCTATGGGGTCAAAACGCAAACTGACAGTTACGGAATTGCGGGTGCGTTAGGCCGATTCGGCTAGAGCCGCAACCCTATAAAAGGCCTAAGTTAAAGCTTTTTATGATAACAGTTCGCAATAGCTTTTAGCGGCAATTGTTGCACTTGCCATTACAGATGATACTGTCCCGAATATAGGTCAGATGCTTCTGAATTACACCCTGCAACAGGAACCACGACATGCGCCTTCTCCTCGCAACCGCTGCTGTCTCGCTAATCCTATCATCGCCTGTGCAGGCCAACGAAAAAGATTGGGACAATGCCGGTTCGATCTCGCGCGATGTGCTGGTCGTCGCGGCATTTGGTCTGCCTATTGTCAAAGGTGACTGGGACGGCGCGCTTCAGGCTGGCGGCAGCATGGGTGCAGCGATGGTGACCACAGTCGCTTTGAAAGAGGCTTTCCCGACCTGGCGCCCCGACCGTAGCGACCGCAAAAGCTTCCCTTCAGGCCATACTTCGCTGTCTTTCGCCGCAGCCTCTACGCTGCACAACCGTTATGGCTGGGAAGTCGGGGTTCCGGCCTATGCGCTTGCCTCCTTCGTCGGTGTATCGCGGGTTGAGGCGAAGAAGCACCGTTGGGGAGACGTTTTGGCGGGTGCAGCAATCGGTATTACTGCGGGGCAATTGATCACCAAAAAACGCGATGACGGCGTGGTCCTGATCCCTTGGGGGGACACCAAATCGGCCGGGGTTTCAATGGCGATGAAGTTTTAATTGGGAAGTTCTAACCCGCCAATTCGGCGACCATATCATGCCAGTGCTGCAGATTTTCGCGGAAGGATTTGACCGGAATCCGCTCATCGCGACCATGCGCGCGTTCATCCTCGGGTGAAATGATCCACGCGCCATCGACACCATAAACGGGAATCCCTTCGGACCGGAAAAACAGCCCGTCGGTCGCCCCCGCCGACATTTGCGGCACAATCGGCGCGCCGGGATGCCGCTTTTGAATCGAACGGGTGTAGGCTGCAACCACATCCTTGCGCAGTGGCGAAGGCGGTGAGGGGCGAGCATCGCCGACCTGAACGACTTCAACGCCCTCACCCACCGTTGCTTTTAATTCGTCAATCACCGACTGTGCAGTTACTCCGGGCAGGATACGACAATTGACGGTCGCACGCGCCAATTGCGGCAGCGCATTGTTGGCATGACCGCCTTCAAGCCGTGTGGCAACGCAACGCGTGCGGGTCAGGCCTACCTCGGAAGGGTCAGCCTCGATGATGTCGGCGGCGGCACCGTCCTTTTCATCGGCGAGCCAACGCCGCATGGCATCCCCCAACGGTCCCTTTTCTTGGCTTTGTCGATATTGCAAATAGGCACGCGTGGTTTCGGTAAAGGCGGGTGTGAAGCGGTGCGCTTCCAGCTTTTTTAGTGCGGTTGCCAGCTCATAAATTGCATGGTCTGGGCGTGGCCGGGAACTGTGCCCGCCGGAATTGCGGACGGTGAAAGTGAAATCGGCGTACATCTTCTCCGATGTCTGCAGTCCAAAGCCAAGCAAGGTGCCGTCCTTGGTAAACGCCCCGCCCCCTGCATCGGCGTTCAAGGCAAAATCGGCATCGGTAAGCGCGCGCCATTCGGTTGCACCGCGCAGCGCGCCATTTCCACTGGTCTCCTCGTCGCCCGAAAAGAAAACAATGATGTCACGGCTGGGTTTGAAGCCTTCAGCCTTCAGCCACAACAGGCTGTTGGCGATGGCCGCGATACCATTTTTCATGTCTGTCGCGCCGCGCCCATAGAGATAGCCGTCTTCCTCGACCATTTTGAACGGATCACGCGACCAGTCTTCACGCCGCGCTTCAACCACATCCATATGGCCGAGCAGCAACATTGGCTTGAGTGCCTTGCCACCGTTCGGTTTGCGCTCCGCCTTCCAGCGCATGATCAGCGACTGGGTGCCGTCATGATCCTTGATGGTAACGTCGCCCAGTCCTCCCGCGACGAACTGGTCGCGCAGGTGGCTGGCGACGCGTTTCACTTCCTCATGGCGGTCGGTGACCGATGGAATGGCAATCAGTTCGCCCAGCAACTGCCGCCCATTGTCGAGCCACTTGTCTGAAGCCTCCGCTCCTATTGCAGGGGAGGCAAGCAAAGACACGGCAAGCAGAGCTGATAGTCGACGCATGAAGAAACTCCGGCGGTTAGAGCAGATTGATCGTTACCTTACCGAAAAACTTGCCTGACTCCAGCAACAAGAATGCGCATTTTCTCGGTCTCAAATGCCCATACAGACATATTTGATTTCCATATAGTCATCGAGCCCGTGGCGGCTGCCTTCGCGGCCCAGCCCCGATTGCTTGATCCCACCAAAAGGTGCGACTTCGGTCGAGATCAGTCCGGTATTAACCCCGACTATTCCAGCCTCCAGCGCCTCTGCCACGCGCCACACTCGCGACAGGTCACGCGCGTAGAAATAGCTGGCGAGGCCGAATTCGCTGTTGTTTGCCTGTGCAATAGCATCGGCCTCATCGGTGAAGCGCACGACGCCCGCCAGCGGACCAAAGGTTTCCTCACGGCACAGCAGCATGTCGTTGGTGACATTGGCGACGACGGTGGGTTCGAACCATGTGCCGCCCAAATCGCTGCGCTTGCCGCCAGCCAGCACCTTCGCACCGCCCGCGACGGCGTCTTGCAGATGCTCTTCAACCTTGGCAACGGCAGGGGCGTCGATCAGCGGGCCGATTTCGACACCAGACTCGATCCCGCGCCCCAACTTCAGTCCCGAAACGCGCTTGGCGAGTTTTGCGACAAATTCGTCATAGACGCCGTCTTGCACATAAAATCGATTGGTGCACACGCAGGTCTGCCCACCATTGCGGAATTTGCTGATCATCGCACCTTCGACAGCGGCATCGACATCGGCGTCGTCAAAGACAAGGAAAGGTGCGTTGCCGCCCAGTTCCATCGACAATTTCTTTATCGTATCCGCCGACTGCCGCATCAATTCGCGCCCGACCTCAGTTGATCCAGTGAAGCTGATCTTGCGCACCACCGGATTTGCGGTCAACTCGCCACCAATGGCTCCGGCGCGGCCTGTAATAACGTTGAATACGCCTTTTGGTATACCCGCCTGCTCGGCGAGAACCGCCAATGCCAATGCCGAAAGGGGCGTCTGCGACGCGGGTTTCAGTACCATGGTGCAGCCCGCCGCCAGCGCCGGACCCATTTTTCGCCCGATCATCGCAGAGGGGAAATTCCAAGGAGTGATTGCCGCAACCACTCCGATCGGCTGGCGCAAGGTTACGATCCGTCGGTCGGCAGCGTGACCGGGAATGACTTCGCCATAGGCGCGCTTGCCCTCTTCGGCGAACCATTCGATGAAACTGGCTGAGTAAGCGATTTCACCCTTGGCTTCGGCCAGTGGCTTGCCCTGTTCGCGGCTGAGCAACTCGCCAAGCGCATCCTGATTGGCGATCATCAGGTCGAACAATTTGCGCAAGATCTTGGCGCGTTCGCCAGCTGTCTTCGCCCGCCAAGCCGGAAGGGCCGCCTCGGCAGCGGCAATGGCGCGTGCGGTTTCGGCAGCACCCATCTGCGGAACGGTGGTGATTGTTTCGCCGGTAGCGGGATCGGTCACGCTGATCGTCCCGCCTTGATCCGCGTCGCACCAAATACCGTCGACAAAGCATTGGTTGCGAACGAAATCACTATAGTTCATTTTGGATTCTCGCTGAAATTCCGGTTGTTGACTGGACGCACAGTCCGGCACCGTCAATGCGCAGCTAGCAATCAGAATGCAAGCATCGCTGTAAATGTTGAATCACATCAACGCCTGCTCCCTAATCGCTTCAGCAAAGCCCAGGTTCAGGACACTCGATTGAATCTACGTAATGGCCTATCGATTTTGGCGAAAAGCACAATTGAGCCTGTGGGGCCGCGCTGCTAGGCCCTGTGCATTGCCGGACAATCAGGGGAACAGCCGTGGATTTCAATTTGAACGAAGACCAGCGGAATATCCGCGAGGCGGTGCTGAAAATTTGCTCCCAATTCGGCGACGATTATTGGTTGGAGCGCGATGCCGATGGGGAATTTCCGGTCGAATTTTATAAAACCATGACCGATGCTGGCTGGTTGGGCATTGCGATGCCCGAAAGTGTGGGCGGCGCGGGGCTGGGAATCACCGAAGCTGCAATCATGATGCAGGCAGTCTCCGAATCGGGCGGTGGGATGACAGCCTCTTCGGCAATCCACGGTCCGATCTTTGGGCTGGAACCGGTGGTGCTGTTCGGCACAGAAGAACAGCAGCAGCGGATGATTCCGCCGGTGCTTTCAGGCAAAGAAAAAATGTGCTTCGCCGTCACCGAGCCCAATACCGGTCTTGATACCACCAGCCTGAAGACCCGGGCGGAAAAGGTTGATGGCGGATACCGTGTCAATGGCGAGAAAATCTGGATCACCAACGCGCATGTTGCCGATAAGATGCTGATCATCGCGCGCACCACAGCGCTGGAAGATGTGAAGAAAAAGACCGAAGGGCTCTCGCTTTTCTACACCACGCTCGACCGCGCGCATATCGAACACCAACTGATCCCCAAAATGGGGCGCCATGCAGTTGGCTCGAACATGCTGTTCATCACCGACCTGTTCATTCCGGAGGAAGACCGGATCGGCGAAGAGGGGCAAGGTTTCAAAATTCTGCTCAACGGCCTGAACCCCGAACGTGTGATGCTGGGTGCAGAGGCAGTCGGGTTGGGACGGATCGCGATCCAGCGCGCTGCGCGCTATGCCCGCGAACGCATCGTCTTTGGCCGGCCAATCGGGCAGAACCAAGGTATCCAGCATCCGCTGGCAAAAGCATGGATGCAGGTCGAGGCTGCCAATCTGATGGTGCTGAAGGCAGCGCAACTGTTTGATGCCGGTGCCGAATGCGGGGTAGAGGCCAACAGCGCCAAATATCTGGCGGCAGAGGCAGGCTTTGAAGCCTGCCAGACCGCCGTCATGTCGATGGGCGGTATGGGCTATGCCAAGGAATATCATGTCGAGCGCTATTTGCGCGAAGTGTTGGTCCCGCGCATCGCGCCGGTCAGCCCGCACCAGATCATGAACTTCATTGCCGAACGTGTCCTCGAACTGCCAAAGTCTTACTGATATGACCAAAGTGAAAATGCGCAGCTGGCTGTTTGCTCCGGGCGACAGCGAAAAAAAGATGACCAAGGCGATGGAGGGCACTGCCGACATCGTGCTGATCGATCTGGAGGATGCGGTCGCGCCTGAGACAAAGCCACTAGCGCGCACGATGGTGCATGATTTCCTGAAGGCCAATGCCCCGCAGCGCGAGCGCTTGTGGGTGCGGATAAACCCGTTTGACGGTCCCTATACGTTGCCCGACCTTGCTGCGATCATGCCCGCGCACCCTGGCGGCATCATGCTGCCCAAGGTTTATGGTCGCGCTGATGTCGAACGGCTAAACCACTGTCTCTCCGCGCTGGAAGTGGCGAATGGCATTGAAGAAGGCTCAACCCCGGTCATCGTGCTAATCACCGAAACCGCCGAAGCCATGTTCCACACCGGCGATTATAAGGGCGCACCGCGTGTCGTTGCTTTGACCTGGGGTGCTGAGGATCTGGCGGATTCCATTGGTGCGTCGTCGAACAAGAATGCCGATGGCAGCTATGGCTTCACCTATGAACTGGCGCGCAGCCTGACCGTTCTGGGTGCAGCGACGGCTGGCGTTCCGGCCATCGAGACTATTTCCGCCGATTTCAAGGATCTGGAAGCACTGCGTCTGCGGGCCGAGAAAGTGCGGCGCGATGGATATCGTGGGATGCTTGCGATCCACCCGGCACAGGTCGATGTGATCAATCGGGCCTTCACCCCAACTGCCGAAGAAATCGCCGAAGCGCGTGAGATTGTCGCGGTATTTGATGCCAACCCCGGTATGGGTGCCATTGGTTACAAAGGCGCTATGCTCGATCGGCCCTATCTCAGCCGCGCGTTGCAGCTGCTGGCGCTGGTGGAGGAAGGATGAGCCACATCACCGACGCAGCAGGGCTCGATCTTGCCCGTTTCCTGAAACCCGGCGACCATATCGTCATCGGGCAGGCGTGCGGCGAACCGGCGACTTTGGTCGAGGCGCTCATCGCGCAAGGAGCAGGCATTGGCGACCTGCGGGCCTTTATCGCCACCAGTTTCTCAGGCCTGTTCACGCCTGAAAGCGCGGACAGTTTTACACTCTCCAGCATGGGAGCGATTGGCGCGCTGCGTTCAATGACTAAGGCAGGCAAGCTGTCGGTCATACCCTGCCATGTCGGCCAGATTGGCCCGATGATCGAGGCGGGGATTATCGGTTGCGACGTCGCCTTCGTGCAGGTCAGCCCGGCGGACGATGACGGCAATCACAGTTTCGGCCTGACCCACGACCATGTGCAGGCAATGGTTGCCAAAGCGCGGGTGGTGATCGCCGAGGTTAACGATTCTGTTCCCTACACCTTTGGCGAAGCGATGCTGCCCGCGTCGAAAATAGACTGCGCGGTCCATGTCTCGCGAATACCGTCACAGGTCATGCCGACTACCGCGAGCGAAACCGATGAGGCGATTGCCAAGATCATCGCCAACTATGTCGAGGATGGTTCGGTCTTGCAGGTGGGCGTCGGTGCCATCCCCGACGCAGTGATGAGACTGTCGCGCGACCGGAAAGATCTGGGCGTTCATTCAGGCATGATCGGTGACGGCTATGTCGATCTGGTCGAGGCGGGCGTGATGACCAACGCGCGCAAGCCCTTTGACACCGGAATTGGCATTGCAGGAGCATTAATCGGGTCGAAACGTCTGTTCGACCACGCGCACAAGAACAAGGCGATTCGCATGTGCAGCGCCGCAATCACCCATGAGGAATCGGTGCTGGTGCGCATTCCGAAACTGGTGACAATCAACAGCGCAGTTGAAATCGACCTGACCGGACAAGTCAATGCCGAGGCCTCGGGCAGCGCCTATATGGGTGGCACCGGCGGGCAGGTCGATTATGTCCGCGCCGGATCACGCTCGCCCGGCGGTCACTCGATCATCGCCTTATCGGCTACAGCCAAGGGTGGTTCACTGAGCAAGATTGTGCCGACATTAAATGGCCCCGTCACCACCGCGCGCGCCGAAGTGGACGTGATCGTCACCGAATTTGGCGCAGCTGAACTCAAAGGGCAGTCGCTGGCTGAGCGCACCCTGCGTTTGACCGCCATTGCGCATCCTGACTTCCGCGAACAACTCGACAAGGCGGCGTTTGAAATCCGCCAAAGGGGCTTTTAACCATGAGCGATGCCGTTCTCTACGACCTGATGCCCGAAGGCATTGCCGTTATCACCATCAACCGCCATGAACAGCGCAACTGCCTGAGTCTTGAGGTGCGGCAGGGGTTATTCGCTGCATGGGACCGGTTCGAAAATGACGATAGCGCACGCATCGCTATCCTCACGGGTAGCGGTGACAAGGCCTTCTGCGCAGGCGGCGACCTGAAAGAGATGGTCGAAAAGAAATTGCAGGTGCCACCGCGTGATATGTTCCCGGTGCCTTATGAAAATATCCGCCTGTCAAAGCCTACTATAGCCGCCGTCAACGGTGTCGCCTTTGCCGGCGGCTGGATGATTGCGCAGGCATGCGATCTGTGCGTGGCTTCGACCAACGCAAAATTTGCAATTACCGAGGTCAAAGTCGGCCGGGGCAGCCCCTGGGCAACTCCGCTCATCCACATGATCCCGCAGCGCATCTATATGGAAATCGTGCTTACCGGCAAACCTATCAGCGCGCAGCGCGCCTATGAGATTGGCCTTGTCAACCGACTGGCTGAACCCGGTCAGGTAATGGATGCCGCTCTGGAACTGGCGCGCGAAGTGCTCGAAGGCGCGCCTTTATCAGTCGAGGCCGCGCGCAACACCGTGATGCTTTCGACCGAAATGGGCCGCGCCGCTGCCATCGATGCCGCATACGATGCGCATGAGAAAGCCTATACCAGCGAAGATGCACAGGAGGGTCCGCGCGCCTTTGCCGAAAAACGCACACCCGTATGGAAAGGACGCTGAGAGAGCGAATTTGTTAGCGTGAGGTCAGAAAACAGCGCGCTTGGTCAGCACAATGTTCCATCGACTTTGTCGCATTTACTTATAGCCGCGGCAGGGTGACGCCCTTTTGGCCCATATATTTGCCAGCGCGGTCGGCATAGCTGGTCTCGCACGGTTCATTGCCTTTCAGGAACAGAAATTGGCACGCACCTTCATTGGCGTAAATTTTTGCTGGCAGCGGCGTGGTGTTGGAGAATTCCAGCGTCACATGCCCTTCCCAGCCGGGCTCGAGCGGTGTCACATTGACGATGATGCCGCAGCGGGCATAGGTGCTTTTGCCCAGACAGATGACCAGCACATCGCGCGGCACGCGGAAATATTCGACGGTGCGGGCTAAAGCAAAGCTGTTCGGCGGAATGATGCAGACGTCGGTTTCGCGATCAACAAAGCTTTTGGGATCGAATTCCTTGGGATCGACCACGCTTGAATCGACATTAGTGAAAATCTTGAACTCGGGTGAGACGCGCGCGTCATAGCCATAAGAGGATAGGCCATAGCTGATGCACCCGTCGCGGCGCTGTGCCTCGACAAAGGGTTCGATCATCCCGTTTTCAAGCGCCTGCTGGCGTATCCATTTGTCGCTTAAAATTGCCATAGATCCACCACCAAATATTCAATTAACCGTTCGCATCGAGCGTAGTCGAGATGCCCAGAGGCATCGGACCAATTCCCGGTGTCTCGACTTCGCTCGACACGAACGGGGTTTGGAGAGTAACTGATTCAAGCCACCGTCACGCTCTGGATCATCCCCGGCTCACGCGGCGGTTCGCCCTTGGGCAGCGCATCGACATTTTCCATGCCTTCGATGACATTGCCCCAGACGGTATATTGCCGGTCAAGGAAAGTCGCGTCGTCAAAGACGATGAAGAACTGGCTGTTTGCGCTGTTCGGATCTTGCGTGCGCGCCATCGAGCACGCACCGCGGGTGTGCGGTTCTGCGCTGAATTCCTGTTTCAGATTGGGCTTTTTCGATCCACCCATGCCTGTGCCGTCGGGGCAGCCGCCCTGTGCCATGAAGCCGTCGATCACGCGGTGGAACTTGACCCCGTCGTAAAAGCCTTCGCTCGCCAGTTCGACGATGCGGTCAACATGGTTGGGGGCAAGGTCGGGGCGCAACTTGATGACAACGTCGCCGGTCGATAGGTGCAGGGTAAGCGTTTCGGCCATTGGGTGATATCCTTGTTCGGTAAAATATTCGGGCCATGCCTTAGGCGCGCATTTCCAAAAGTAAATTGCAATTTGCGGGCAGCGGCCTAGGAGTGCGGCACGTAAGGCAAAAACAACCAAAAGGGGACTTGCGATGAGCAACGACATCGACACCATCCCCCCCGATAATCCCGTTACCATCGAAACACCGGTGACACTCGACGAGGATGATCGCCTCGCCTCTGATTTCGTCGAATCGGTCCATGACGCGCTTGACGCGGGCGATGTCGAGGCGGTCCGCCGACTGGCCCAGCCGCTGCACGCCGCAGACATAGCCGACCTTTTCGAGCTGACAGGACGTGACCGGCGCGTGCCATTGGCGGCGGCATTGGGCGACCTGCTGGGCGCTGACGTACTGGCGGAACTGAACGATTATGTCCGTGAGGACCTGATCGATGCGCTGCCCGCCGCGCAGGTAGCAGACCTTGCCGAGCAGATGGAGACCGATGACGCGGTCGCCATGATCGAGGATCTGGAAGAGGATGAGCAGCAGGCCGTCCTCGCCGAGCTCGACCCTGAAGACCGGGCCGCCATCGAGGACGCCCTGTCCTATCCGGAGGAATCCGCCGGTCGTATCATGCAGCGCGAGTTGATCGCGGTGCCCGAACATATGTCGGTCGGACAGCTGATCGACTATCTGCGCGAAAACCATGATCTGACCACCGAATTCTGGGAGGTGTTTGTTGTCGATCCGCAGCACCGCCCGGTTGGTACTTGCCAGCTGAGCTGGATATTGCGCACGCCGCGCAACATTGGCTTGTCGGACGTTATGAAGCGCAACCAGACGCTTATCCCGGTCGATATGGATCAGGAAGAGGTGGCGCTGCGCTTTCAGAAATATGCGCTTATCTCTGCGGCTGTCACCGATAACGCCGGACGGCTGATCGGGGTGATCACGGCGGATGATATTGTCCACATCATTCAGGAAGAGGCCGGCGAAGATATTTTGCGCCTGTCAGGTGCCGGTGAAGGCGACATCAACGAACCGATCTCTGAAAGCTATAAGGCGCGCGTGCGCTGGCTGATCGCCAATCTGGGCACCGCGATGGTCGGATCGTCGATCATCTGGTTTTTTGGCGGCGCGATTGAGACGATGGTCGCGCTTGCCGTGCTGATGCCGATTGTTGCCTCGATCGGTGGCAATGCGGGCACGCAAACTTTGGCAGTGACGGTGCGCGCGCTTGCTACCAACCAGTTGACCGAGTCGAACACGATGCGCTCGGTTGGCCGTGAGATCCGCGTTGCCTTGTTGATCGGTGCGACCGTTGCAGTGATCGCCGGGCTGGGCGCAGGGTTTGTCTTTGCCAACTGGCTGCTTGCGGCTGTGATCGCGGCCGCAATATTGATCAACATATTGGTTGCGGGCTTTTCCGGTGTGGTGATCCCCTTGATCCTCGACCGGCTCGATCAGGACCCGGCAGTGTCGAGTTCGATCTTTGTGACGATGATCACCGATTCAATGGGTTTCCTCATCTTTCTGGGTCTTGCCGTTGCGAGTGGTCTTGTCGGTTAGCCCGGCTGATCCCACATCCGGACCATGCCGCTCAACATCACCAAAATTGCCTTTGGCTGCGATAGCCCCGCTGACTTGCGGCAATGGCTGGAAAGTCATGTGGGCGCGGGTGAGGCTAGGATCACCACGCGCTATTTGCCGAAGCGGATCGCGGAGATGGCAGGAGGATCGCTTTACTGGATCCATGCCAGCACGCTGGTGGGGCGCAGTCCGATATTGGGTTTTGAAGAAACCGGAACCGGGCGGCACTGGATGCGATTGGCGCCAACACTGATCCCCGTGCGCTCGATCCCGATGCGCCCGCATCAGGGTTGGCGCTATCTTGAGGAGAAAGATGCACCGCCTGACCTTGGCAGCGGCGATGGCGATGGCCGCGATACCATGCCACCCAAAATGCTGGGGGAATTGATGCGGATGGGGCTGGTGTGATTGCGCGGCCATTAGCAAATGGCTAACCGCTGCTGGTTCAAGGGGAGGATTATGCACAGCTCAATTACGATCGAACGTCCCGATCCGCTGATCCAGCCAGAAAAACCTTCCCCCACGATTTGGGCAGCACTGGGTTGGGTCGCGGGATTTCTTTTACTGCAAGTCGCTTGCTCAATGTTGTTTATTCTGCCGTCCGTCGATTTGTCTCAAAATTTAGATGCCGTGGTGCGACAGATGCAGGATCCGAAGATTATTGCATTGCCAAGCATCCGCTCCCTCGTTGTAGCAAACAGTTTCGTGATTCTGCTTTTTGCGCTTTATGTGCGAAAAGGGGACCGCGCGGTACAGCTCGGGCTGACTCATTGGGGTAATGCGGGCGTAAGGGCGACAATCCGCACCACTGCGCTATTGATATCGGGGGCGCTGATAGTCAACGTCGGCTACACGTTGTTAATTGGATCAAAGCTGGAGATGCAAAAGGTGCTGCGCGATATATTGGCGGCAATTCCTCCGACAGGCTTGAATATTGCAACGATTCTGTTCGCCACTGTCATACTGGCTCCAGTAGTTGAAGAACTTGTTTTTCGCGGCATGTTGCAGAAATCTCTGACGCGCCGGTTGCCGACTTGGGCTGCGATAGCTGTTTCTGCAGTTGTTTTTTCCGCGATGCATGGCGACATCAATTCTGCTCCGGCACTTGCGGTCGTAGGTGCCATTTTTGGTACCTTATATCATCTGACCGGTTCGTTGCGACTAACCATCGCTGCACATTTAGCCAACAATCTGTTCGCTATGCTGGCGTCGAACTTCTTTTAGCCAAAACTTTCGCGATAACATCGGCAAAGGTCTCTGCGCTTTGCGCGCCGGGGACCATATATTTACCGTCAAAGATGATTGCGGGGACGCCGGTGATATTCTCGTCACGCCAATAGGCCTCTTCGCCGCGCACTTCGCGCGCAAGGGCTTCGTCGTCTAGCCAGTCTTGGCATTCGTCGCGGTCGAGGCCAGCGGCTTCGGCAAAAGACAGCAAAATGGTCCTATCGCTGACGTCCTCGCCGCGTTGAAAATAAGCCGCGAAAAGTGCGAGTTTCAACCGCGTCTGCACCTCCCAGCCCTTCGCGCTACCGGCGCGGTGGAGCAGCTTGTGCGCGTCAAAGGTGTTCACAATCCGCCGCGCGCCCAGATCGCCAAAGTTGAAGCCGACCGCTTCTGCGGTGGATTTGATATGCGCACGCACCGCCGCACCTTGCTCTGCCGTCCGCCCATATTTGCGCGCGATATGCTCGGCGGAGTCCTCACCCTCGGGCGGCATATCCGGGTTGAGTTCGAACGGATGCCAGTGAAATTCGGCCTCGACCGGATGAGGCAGCAGCGTCAGCGCTTTTTCCACCTGCTTATAGCCGATGATGCACCAGGGGCAGACGACGTCGGAGACAATGTCGATTCGCAAAGGCGTTGTCATTTCAACTTTCCTCCATCCAGCGGCGGAGCAGGGTGTTAGCAATTGCAAAGGGCGGCGGCGCTCCAAAGCGTTTGTCCGGGGCATTGGCAAAGACCGCGCGGACATCATCGCGGCTGACCCAGATCGCGTCCTCCAGCTCGTTGGTGTCGAGGGTTATCCGGTCGTCCAAAGCCTCGGCGACACAGGCGATCATCAGTTGCGAACCGCCAAAGGGCCAAGGCTGGCTGGTGATATAGCGCACCGCGCCGCAATTCACCCCGGCCTCTTCCTTGATCTCGCGACGCACGGCTTCTTCGATGCTTTCGCCCGGCTCAAGAAAGCCTGCAAGCGCGGAATAATTGCCCGCAGGCCAGCTTGCCTGCCGCCCGACAAGCACTTTGTCCTCAAATTCGGCGAGCATGATCACCACCGGATCAGTGCGCGGAAAATGTTCGGTGTCGCACGCGGTGCATTTGCGACCCCATCCGGCGCGAAACACCTTGGTCGAGCCGCCGCACCGTCCACAATAATGGTGACAGTTGTGCCAGTCGATCAGGCTCCGCGCGGTGCCATAGATGGCGGCATCCTCGGCAGGCAATAACGACAGCGCGCGCCACACCGCAGGTGATCGCGCCATTCCTCCTTTGGCCTGCACCAACGGGACGAAATGCGGCTTGCCGTCGGCCAAGCCAAGCAGCACCAGCTCGGTTTCCACACTGACCTCGGCGAGCGAGTGCCAGTGCAGTCCTCCCTCAGGCGACAGCGCCGGATCGAGCCCGTCGAGCCCCAGCACCTTCGCCCGCCAGTCGCCGAGCAATGCCTGATAGGCATCGGCATCGGCGCGGATATGGTCAACGCGATCAAGCGGTGAGCCTGTGAATCCGGGGTTCATTGTCACTCCTCCTCTTGCGCCTTCCGGTCTTTGAGCACCAGTCGGGCCGCCTTGGCGAATAGGGTCGGCAAGCCTGCGCTGTCGAGCGAATTTATCGGCCACCATTCGCCGTTGCCAAGGTCATTGGCACGGGCTTGGATGTGGGTTCGCTGGATATCCAGTGCAAGATGGAAATGGGTGAAGCTGTGCGCGACCTGCCCATTGACCTTTTGCCATTGCGCCGGGAGCGGGTGTGTCTTGTGGCCATCGGTCCGCACACTCCAGTCATCATCGAGCAAAGCGCGCATCCCGCCGAGCATAATTTTGTCCGGTCTTTTGGCCAACCAGACATGGCCATCGCATTCGATCCACCATGCCGTGCCCGTGCGCTGAGGTTTGGGGGCTTTGGGTGCCTTCACCGGCAGGTCTTCGACAATCCCTAGCGCATAGGCTTTGCACCGCGTGCGCAGCGGGCAGGTCAAACAAGAGGGGTTGCGCGGCGTGCAGATCGTCGCGCCCAGATCCATCATCGCCTGCGCAAAGTCGCCCGGACGGTCAGTGGGTGTGATCGCCTGAACGGCTTCCCTTATTGCCGGGCGGGCTGCGGGCAGCGGGGTCTGGATGGCAAACAGCCGCGCTGCTACGCGTTCGACATTGGCATCAACCACCGCCACGGGCTCGCCAAAAGCAATCGCGGCGATGGCCGCCGAGGTATAGGCACCCACACCGGGAAGTTTCGCCAACTCGGCGGCGCTTTGTGGGAAGTTCCCTATATGCGCATCGACAACCACTCGCGCGCATTTCAGCAAATTGCGCGCGCGGGAATAATAGCCAAGCCCTGCCCATGCCGCCATGACATCGGCGTCGCTTGCCATGGCCAACGCCTCGACCCTTGGCCAGCGTTCGGTAAAGGCGGTGAAATAGGGAATGACTGCAGCAACGGTTGTCTGTTGCAACATCACTTCGGACAGCCAGACGCGATAGGGGGGCGGTGGCGGGCTTCCGGGTGGCGACCGCCAGGGCAGGTCGCGTGCGTGCTGGTCGTAATGCGCCAACAGCAATACGGCCATATCCCCAGATTTTTGCGCTTCGGATTGGACGGCAGCCATGCAAAATGCGATGGTGCAGGTGATGGACGAAGGCAAGCATTCTTCGAAAAAAGGCAAGACTAAGTCTGCCATACCGCGCAGCTTTCAGCGTGCGCGTGGCGGAGAGGCGCGGGCAGTTTCCGACTTGATGCCCGAAATTGGCCGCGCCGCTTTCCGCCGTTTTGGCTTTGTGCAAAGTTCTGTGGTCAGCCGTTGGGACGAAATTGTAGGCAGCCGATATGCGCAGGTGTCGATGCCGGAAATGATCCGCTTTCCGGTCGGGAAAAAGGCAGAAGGTACACTCGAGCTGGTCGTCGAAAGCGGGCATGCGCCAATGATGCAGCATGTGATGCCCGAGATTATCGAAAGGGTGAACCGCTTTTTCGGCTATGCGGCGGTGGCCAAGGTCAAGATGCGACAGGGTCTGGTTGCCCGGCCTGAAAAGCCAGCGGCGAAAGCCCCGCCGATGCTCAAGCCAGCACCGTTCGAACTGGGCGATTCGCTGCGCGAAATCGCCGATCCTGAACTGTCAGCAGTGCTTGAATCGCTGGCAAAAAGCCTTGCCAAATCGCCTGAGTGAATGCAGATGCGACTGTCAATTCTGGACTCACCCATGCGCATATTAGCCAATTTCAAAGTTGCTACGGCTGCGGCCCTGATATCTGCAGCGCTGCTTGGCGACGCTGTGGTAGGAGCTGCACCGGTCAAATGGGCATCGACTTTCTCTGTTTCGTCCAAGGGCGCCTTTATTGTCGGCAATCCGGCGGCTGAAACCAAAGTCGTCGAGTATGCCAGCTATACCTGTAGCCATTGTGCCGATTTTGAACGTGAAACGGTTCCCGGCCTGAAGGTGCAATATGTTTCCACCGGCAAAGTCAGTTTTGAAGTGCGCAATCTGGTGCGCGATGGGTTGGATTTGACCGCCGCCATGCTCGCGCGCTGCGGCGGCAAGGGCCGCTTTTTTGGCAATCACCGGCATTTGATGGCGACTCAAGCCAAATGGGCCAATGGGGGTAAGCTTAGCAAGGCCACCATAGCCAAGCTGGATGCGGGGGATATCCACGGTTTCATGCAGGCCTCTTATGTTGAACTAGGGCTTGTCCCGATTATGGCGCAGCGCGGCTTAACCGCAGCGCAAGGCAAGGTCTGTCTTGCGGATAAAGCAGGATTGAAACAGATTCTCGACATGACCGACGAAGCTGTCGGTCCGCTGGGATTGCAAGGCACACCGACCATATTGGTCAACGGTCAGGTGCATCCGGAAGTCGGCGATCTCGCCACACTCAAACCCTATTTGCCCTTATAAGGAAACCCCCCATGCGTATATCCCTCATGCTTTCAATTCCGATGCTGGCACTTTCGATGGCGGCGTGCAGCGGCGGGAGCGGTGATGGCCCGCCCAAGGGTGAGCCCATTGCCAAAGTAGCCGCGCCCGCTGGCAAGCAATGGACCGACACCGTCGTAAAGACTGAAGAAGGCTATAAAATCGGCAATCCGCAGGCGAAACTGCAACTGGTCGAATATGGTGCAATCACTTGCCCCGGCTGCGCAGCTTTTTCGGTCCAGTCGCACACCGAGCTGATGGACGTTGTGAACACTGGCGTGGTTGCGTTCGAATTCCGTCCCTTCCTCGTTCACGGCATTCAGGATGTTCCGGGGTTCCTGCTCGCGCAGTGTAATGGACCCGACGCCTATTTTGGATTGACCGAACGGCTGTTTGCTGACCAGCAAAACTGGCTCGGCAAAATGAGCACGCTGACCCCGGAAGAACAGCAATCGGTGCCCAAGATGAAGCCCGAAGAGGCCGTGACTTTCCTCGCCAACAAAATGGGTCTGGTCGAATATGTGAAACAGTTTGGCATAAGCGAAGACGCAGCGAAGAAATGCCTGACCGACAAAGCAGCGTTCGACACACTGGCCAAGAATACCGAAAAAACCATGGCTGATGGCAAAGTTACCGGCACGCCGTCTTTCTTTTTGAACGATGCCCGACTTGACGCTGGCAACTGGACGCAGGTTAAAAGCAAGTTGCAGGAAGCAGGCGCGCGCTAAACCGGGCGACCGGCGCGCCAAACCCTCATGCGGATCAAACGGCTCAAACTCACTGGCTTTAAAAGCTTTGTCGAGCCAACCGAGTTGCAGATTGAACGCGGGCTAACCGGCATTGTTGGCCCCAATGGCTGCGGCAAATCCAATTTGCTGGAGGCAATCCGCTGGGTGATGGGCGAAAACAGCCCCAAGTCGATGCGCGGTGGTGGGATGGAAGATGTGATCTTCGCCGGCACCGCGCAACGTCCGCAACGGGACTTTGCCGAGGTCTCGCTGCTCGCCGAACATGATAGTGGCGAGAATATCCCGGGCGTAATCGCCAATGACGATGACGAGGAACTCGAGGTTGTTCGCCGCATCGAACGCGGCGCAGGCAGCGCCTATCGCGCCAATGGCCGCGATGTCCGGGCAAAGGACATCGCGCTGATCTTCGCCGATGCTGCAACCGGCGCGCATTCACCCGCATTGGTCAGTCAAGGGCGCATAGGCGCGATCATCGCCGCCAAGCCGCAGGAGCGGCGGATGATGCTGGAGGAGGCCGCCGGTATCTCCGGCCTCCACGTCCGTCGCAAGGATGCCGAACAGAAATTGCGCGCGGCGGAAACCAATCTCAACCGGCTGGCAACGATATTGGCCGATATGGATGCGCGAGCAGCGACGCTGAAAAAGCAGGCGCGGCAGGCCGAGCGTTATCGCAAATTGTCGGGGGAAATCACGCAAGCCGAAGCACGGTTGATCTTCGTCCGCTGGAAAGAAGCGAAGGCAGCGGCCGAGGCTGCTCGGGCGGAGGCCGATGCCGCAGGGGCCGTGGTCGAGCAGGCGTCGATTGGGCAGCGCGAACTAACTGCGCTCCAGCAAGATGCTGTGCGCAAGCTGGCCGATGACCGGGCGGCAGCAATGGCCGCGCGCGATGCCGCTAGCGATCTGTCGAACCGGCTGGTGCAGCTGACCAGCGAGCGCGACCGTTTGATCCAGCGGCAGGCCGACCTGTCGGCGCAGGCGCGACGGATCGACGAGGATGGCGCGCGCGAAGGTAAACTCACTCATGATGCCGCCGAGGCTCTGGCGCGGTTACAGGCCGAGGCAGCGGCATTGGCCGATACCATCAAGGCCAGCGAAGACGAGCGACCTGCGCTGGCGCGTGCGGTTGACGGCGGCGAACGCAGCGTGCGCGAAGGCGAGGTCAAACTGGCGAAGGCAGTAGCCGAACAAGCGCGTGCCGAGGCGGAGTTGCGCGTTGCCGATGCGGCGCTTGCCAATGCGCACGCACGGTCCGAAAGATCCGCACGTGAAATCGCCCGGCTCGACGCGGAAAGCGCGGCGCTGGGCGATGAAGGCGAGCTGTCGGCTACACGCGATAAAGCGGCGTCGGATGCCACGCGTTTGCAGGCAGAGATCGAAAATCAGGCAAAAGCGATCGAAGCGGCCGAAGCCTTGCGCGGGCAATTGGTGGCCGAACGCGATGCCACGCAGAGTCAACTTGCTGCTGTTCGCGCCGATCTGGCTGCGCTTGAAAGCGAGCATCGCGCGCTCGAACGCGCGCTTCCCAAGAGCAGCGAGCATCGCGCGATTGATCGGATCAAGGTCAAACCGGGCTATGAACGTGCGTTGGCGGCGGCCTTGGGCGAAGATGTGCAGGCGGCAATTGGTGGTGTCTCAGGACGGCGTTGGCAGGGCTTCACCGCAGCTCCGGCGAGCGGCAAAGGTGACAGGCTGGCCAATTTTGTCGAGGCCCCAGCCGAACTGGCTTTGCGACTGTCGATGATCCGCGTCGTTGCGGCCGATGACGGGACGGTGCTCGAACCGGGCGAGCGGCTGGTCACACTTGATGGCCGTTTGCGCCGTTGGGATGGTTTTGCCGCCGAGGATGACGGTGCCGACACCGCCGAACAACTGGTGCGCGTCAACCGGATCGCCGCGCTGGCCAAGGCTATTCCCGATGCAGCGCAGAAAGTATCAAGTGGGGAAGCCGCGCTCGCCATTGTCGCTGCACGGATCAGTGACGCGCAAGAGACTGCGCGCAGCCTGGCGGCGGGGCATGGCGAAGCAGAGGCGCAATTGCGGCAGGCTTTGCGCGAAGCTGACCGTGCCGAAGACGCACTGACACGCTGTCGCCAGGCAGCAGTCGCGCTCACCGAGCGGCGTGAAGCGGCAGCACAGGAGCAGGCGCAGGCTGCGGCGGATTTAACCGCAGCGGAGAGCGCGCGGGCTGAATTGCCCGATGGCGAACAGCATCGCATATTGGTGGGCGCATTGACCAATGAAAGCGAAGCAGCGCGTCAGTTGTTTGCCCGCGCGCAGGCCGATCTGTCGGGGCTTGATCAACGCATCGCTCAGCAACGCGAACGACGCGCCGTCGCTCAAGCTGAAATTCGCGGCTGGCAGGAACGGTCGGGCGAGGCCGAACGCCGTATCGCTGACATGAACAAGCGCAGCGCAGAAATTGCCGCAGAGTTGGGGACAATTGCCGGTCGCCCGGATCATGTCACTCGCGACATCGCAGCGGTCGAAAGCGACCGGGCAACGCTTGGCGAAAAGCTCGCGGGATTGCAGGCCGCTGAGCGGGCAAGCGAAGCGACATTGAAGGCGCTCGAAACCGATCTGGCTGCTGCTGCCGAGGCGGTCTCGACTGCGCGCGAGCAACGCGCCGGGGCAGAAGCGCGCGCCGAGAATCAGGATGCCCGCCGCCGTGAAATGGCGGCGATTTCGGGCGAGCGCTTCGAATGCCCCCCGCCTTTGTTGCCTGACAAACATGGTTTTGAAGAGGAAGCACTGGCTGACGCGGGCAGCGAGTCGGCGCGGCTCGAACGGTTGCAACTCGACCGTGAACGCATAGGTCCCGTGAACTTGATCGCGGCTGACGAGCTCGCCGAACTGGAGGAGCAGGTCGCCAAAGGCCAAGCCGAAAGCGAGGAATTGACGCAGGCGATCAACCGGCTGCGCGGTTCCATCGGCAGCCTCAACCGCGAAGGCCGTACGCGCCTGCTTGCGGCTTTCGAAACCGTGGACCAGCATTTCCGTCGATTGTTTGCGACCCTGTTCAACGGCGGACAGGCGCATCTCGCTTTGATCGACAGCGACGATCCGCTGGAGGCAGGGCTTGAAATTTTCGCCCAACCACCGGGTAAGAAATTGCAGTCTCTGACCTTGCTGTCGGGCGGTGAGCAGGCGTTGACGGCGGTGGCGCTGATCTTTGCGTTATTCCTGACCAATCCCGCGCCAATCTGTGTGCTCGACGAAGTCGACGCGCCGCTCGACGACGCCAATATCGAACGTTTCTGCGACCTGCTCGATGCGATGACGCGCGAAACCGACACACGCTATCTGATTGTCACCCACAATGCCGTCACCATGAGTCGCATGCACCGGCTGTTCGGCGTGACCATGGTCGAGCAGGGCGTATCGCGATTGGTGAGCGTCGATCTAGGTGGGGCCGAGCAATTGTTGGCGGCGGAATAGAGGAGCTAGTCTATGAAAAGGTTTGCAAAATTCACAGCTTTGCTGCTGCCATTTGCCTTGGTCAGTCATGCTCCTGCCATTTCCTCGAGCTGCGTCAATCCGAAGACCGTTCAGATCAAATTTACCAAGGGCGCCAATTGTTGGACTTACTCTGGCACGGCAACCCATGTCAGCGGCCGCTTTGCCAAGGGGCAAAAGGTGCTGGCAACGTCAACGGGCATCGCGCTTTTTGGAGACGGCGAGCGTGACTGGAAGGCCACAACCCAACGCGATGTTAGCATTAGTGGGCCGGGTGACTTTTTCGCCGACGTCAATGACAGCGGCGGCGAACCGGTTACGCTCCCGCGTACGGGCGACTACACTTTCGACTTCTCGCCTTGCGCGATGTGGGGCGGAATGGGGACTTTTGTTGTTTGTACGATGTGATGCTCACCCCATCGGGTAGAGTATCTCGCGTGTCACCTTATGGATCGCGCCCATCACCTCGGCGGACAATTTCAAATCCATCGCCGCCAGAATCTCGTCCAGCTGATCCTCGCTGCTGACGCCGACGATGGTGGAAGCAACGAAGTCATTCTGTTTTGACCATGCGGTGGCGAGCGTCACCGGAGACAGTCCTGCTTCTTTTGCAATCTCCAACACCCGCGCTGTCGATTCCAGCGCGCGGGGTCCGGCAAAACGCTGCGCCATGTCAAATTGCCGTTCGCCCCTCATCTCCAGATATTTGGAGAACCGCGCACCGTCCGGCCGAGCACCATCCAGATATTTGCCTGAGAGCACACCGCCACCAAGCGGCGAATAGGGCAGCAGCGAAACTCCCTCCTTGCGACACACCTGTTTCAGCTCATCTTCGAAACGGCGGTTGTTGATCGAATAATTATTCTGGATCGTATGATAGCGCGCCGTGCCCAGTCGCTTGGATGTTTCGAGCGACTTCATCAGCCCCCATCCGGTTTCATTTGAACAGCCAATCACGCGCACCTTGCCCGCGCGCACCAGATCGTCGAGAACCTCCATTGTCTCGTCATATTCCATGTCATGGTCGGGCCAATGGGTTTGGTAGAGGTCGATATAATCGGTCTGCAGCCGCGTCAGGCTCTCCTCGACCGCTTTGATGATATTGTGCCGGTCAAGTGCGGCATTGCCCGCACGTTTGACGCCCACGGCCCATTGATAGTTGGGGCCGCTGACCTTTGTCGCCAGAATGATGGCATCGCGGTCTTTGCCCTTCATCCACCGTCCGAAAATATCTTCGGTTCGCCCGGCGTAGTCCGCTCGCGGCGGCACAGGATAATTTTCTGCCGTGTCGAAAAAGTTGATCCCTGCATCAAGGCATCGATCCAATATGCGATGGGCCTCTGCCTCTTCGGTCTGCGAGCCAAAGGTCATTGTGCCCATACAGATGTCGGAAACGAAAATCGCGCTTTTGCCCAACCGACGGCTTCCCATATTTATTCCTCCCCAATTATCCTGCGCTGCCGACGACGAGGCAGGCCAGCGCCATCAGCAGTCCTGCCATCCGGTTCGACCGGAACAGGTCCAGCGCGTTGCTGCCATCGCTGCGTAGGCTTGTCACCTGCCAAATCAGATGGAGCGCGATTGGTAGCAGCGCAACGAGTGCCTGTGCCTCCGGGCGCAAGCTCCAGATTGCCATTGCCCATCCCGCTAACGCCATTGCATAACACAGCGCGACCCCGCTGCGAATATTCTCGCCCAGCCGCAGCGCGCTCGACCGAATGCCGACGAGCGCATCATCTTCGCGGTCTTGCATGGCATAGATAGTGTCGTAGCCGATGACCCAGAAAATCGTGCCCGCATAAAGCCAGAACATGGCCGGGCGGGCATGTTCGGCGACCGCAATCCAGCCGACAAGGGCGCCCCAACTGAACACCAGTCCAAGCCACAGCTGTGGCCACCAGGTGATGCGTTTCATGAAGGGATAGGCCGCGACCAGCAACAGGCTTTCCAACGCCAGAAGTTGCGCGTTGAAATTTAGCTGGAGCAAGACGACCAGTCCAACAAGGCACAAGACACCCAACCAGACCCATGCTGCCTTTGTGCTGACCGCGCCGCTTGCCAGCGGGCGGCTGGCAGTGCGCGCAACTTGGCGGTCGAGATCGCGGTCGACAATGTCATTATAGACGCATCCCGCCCCGCGCATCGCAATAGCGCCCAGCAGCATCCAGAGGATTAGCGGCCATTCACGGATTGCTCCGCCTGCGAGCGATATTCCCCAGAAACAGGGCCAGAACAGCAGCCACCAACCGATCGGACGATCAAAGCGGGCGAGGAGCGCAAAGGGGCGCAGGTTGGCGGGCAAAAGGCCAATAAAACCGCGATGCTCGGTGTCTGGAGGGGAAAGTGTGTCACGCTGCATTGTTTCCCTGTTGCCGAATTATTACTCGTTCGTCACCCTGAACTTGTTTCAGGGTCCATTTATTCGCATAGGCTGAGTCTGGCTGCACGATAGATGCTGAAACAAGTTCAGCATGACGGCCGAGAGTGAGAAGCTATGCCCGCTACCCCCGCCTGGCCCCCGCATTCGACTCCGCGCCTTTTCGTTGATCAGGCGCTGGCGGAGGGGGATGAAATTTTGGTCGTCGGGGGGCAGGCGCATTATCTGCTCAATGTGATGCGGCTGAAATCCGGTGATCCGGTGAAGCTGTTCGACGACCGGAACGGCGAGTATCTGGCAACCGTTGTGGTAACGGGCAAGCGTGACCTGAGCTTGCGGGTTGAGGCAAAACTACGCGATAGGCAGGTTGGACCGGACCTGTGGCTGTGCCAGGCGCTCATCAAGAAAGACCGTCTCGATTGGATTGCGGAAAAGTCGTGCGAGCTGGGTGTCGCGCGCTTTGTCCCCGTGCTCACCCAGCGTTGTGTGGTCGACAAGGTCAAAGAAGAGCGGCTGCGCACGCAGATGATCGAGGCCGCTGAGCAATGCGAACGCACCGCGCTCCCTGAAATCGCGCCTTTGGCAAAGCTTGAGGCAATGCTGAAGGATTGGCCTGAGGATCGCACGCTCTATTTCTGTGACGAGCGCGGCGGAGAGCCTTTGGTGTCAGCGATAGGAGCGGGCGAAGCAAAGGCGGCAATATTGATTGGCCCGGAAGGGGGTTTTACCGACGCAGAAAATGCCGCCATCGCCAGTCTGCGCCAATCGATCCGCACCACTTTGGGCAGCAACATCCTGCGTGCCGACACCGCCGCTGTTGCTGCAACTTCCATCTGGATGGCGAATCATGGTTACCAAAACCGCTGATTCAGCCTGTTAAATACAGAAATTTACATTCAAGACCCGCAGATTCCGCCGATTGTTTAAGCTTAATAAAACAATTTGCTCCAATTCGGACCTGTGTTGAACAGACAGATTTTCCAAGTGGCAGGGGCAAAGCACCATTTTGCGCAATATGTTCATGCATGCTTTTTGGGCATGCTGGCTGCGCTATTGTGCCTGCTCTCTGCTCCATCATTCGCCAACCAGACGCCGTCTAGTTCCAGTGGAGCCGGTCCGGTTACAAAAACCTATCCGGGTACGACGACAATGCAAGTTTCGTTGTCGGGAGCAAATTCGGTTATTTTTGACGATTCCATCGCGTTAAACGCAATTGGCGGCGTGCTTTCAACACAACTATCGCCGGCAATTTCGGCGACGACGGACGCGATAGAAATTGATGTTAGTCCCTCGGGGTGTTCGACCGCGACATTGCGCTGTGCCAATCGCGGCGTGATGACTCTAACCTTCAGTCAACCTGTCACCAACCCGATCATTCACATTTCCGGACTAGGGGCCAACCGGTCCAGCACAACATTTTTCCATACATCGCTGGTGATGACCAGCTGGACTGCGCCGGTTAAACCGACCTTTACCGTCACAAACAGCAACGGTAATCTGTCAGTCAGCGGTGACGAAATCCGTTCGACGACGATCAACGGGCAACCATCGTGCACGACAACGAACAAGGCCGGTTGCGGCAGTGTCCGTATGAACGGCACCATCACGTCTGTGACCTTCCGGCTTGATATGTTGATGGGCGGCAGCGGCACGGCAACCAATGTCGATGGCTGGAATTTTACCGTTTCGATGGACGAAGATTTTGGCGATGCCCCCGGCAGTTATGATACGACCGCGGCGGCTAGCCACATCGTTGGCGGTTTCTATATGGGTGCCGGGGTTACGGTGGAAAATGCCACAGTTACAAACCTGCTGGCAACACCAGTGACGCCCAGCCCGATAGCGAACGCCACTGCGTCGAGCGATGGATCGGATAACGGCGTGACCTTCCCCACGCTGATCCGAAGCTTATCCAACGGCACGATTGACGTAGCCGTCACCGGAAGCGGCGGCCGATTGCAAGGATGGATTGACTGGGCCGATGACGGCAGTTTTGCAACAGCTGGCGACCAGATTGCGACCAATGTCACTGACGGCGGAGCCGGGGATACCGATGGCGTTGCCAACGGAATGATCCGGCTTGCCGTGACTCCACCCGCGGGAACAACGCAGGTTACAACCATAGCAAGGTTCCGCTGGTCTCCCAATAGCGGTGTCGGCGCGACAGGGCGTGGCACGGTCGGTGAAGTTGAGGACTATGAAGTCACAATCTATCCGCAACGGGCAGATTTGTCGCTGACCAAAACGGTGAGCAACGCCTCGCCCACCAATGGCAGCACTGTGAGCTATACCCTGACCGTAGCCAGTGCGGCTTCACCTGCATCGACAGCAACCGCCACCGGAATAACGGTACAGGACACCCTTCCGGCGGGGTTCAGCTATGTCAGCCAATCCGGCACGGGAACTTACAATATCGGCACTGGTGTGTGGAGCGTTGGCAGTTTGGCACCTGGAGCAAACGCATCAATCACTTTAACCGGTACAGTCACTGCTACCAGCGGAACCGTGATAAACGCGGCCGAAATTCGGGCCAGCTCACTACCTGACCCCGATTCCACGCCGAATAACGGCGCTCCGGCCGAGGATGATTACCAAACTGCTTCGTTTACAGTTGCAACCGCAATGGCCGCACCATCTTGCGCTGTGGGCGTGACCAACCAGATCATTTCTAACGGAACTTTTGCCTCGGGAACCGGTCCGAGCTGGACAAGCTGGACCGCAGGCGCAGTCTGGACCGGGTCAGGTGTTGCCTCTGTCAACAGTGATACAACCAGTGGGTCGCTATCCCAATCCGGCTTGTCCGGACTGAAGTTCGGCCCTGGGGCCGGTGGCAGCGCCGTTATCCAGCTGAGCCAATGGTGGCGCAACGGTGCGCCAGCCGGTACGTCCACGTCCGCGCAATTGACGGTTTCGGTCGCCGGTACGGACTATGCAAGGATCACAACGCCCGCTGGTGCAGGAACCTCGGCAAGTGTGACCTATCTAAACGGCGCAACGGGCAACCTCACCACAATCAACGAATTTACCTATACAGGTTGGCGCATAAACCTGCCGACGACAGTGGCTGCGACGGGCGCTATCAGTTTCACTCACGCCCCGGGCGGAGGAGCGTCGTCAGACGATTTCGAAATCGACAATGTCACGCTTTACACCTGTCAGCCTGGCGACTTGTCGGTGACAAAAGTCAGCAATGTGGTCACCGACTATGTCAGCGCGAGCAACCCCAAGGCGATTCCAGGAGCCTTGATCCGTTATTGTATTCTTGTATCCAACACTGGGCCGGTCACGGCATCGCAGGTCGTTGCATCTGACCCCCTCCCGGCCGACGTCACCTATGTGCCCGGAAGCATGTTGTCTGGCACCAGCTGTTCCGGCGCAACAACCCCAGAAGATGACGACAATGCCGATAGCGGTGAAGTTGATCCGGTGAGGATGGATGTGAGCGGCTCGACAATCACAGGCAACGCCGCGACGCTGGCAGTGGGGGGCAGCTTTGCAATGGTATTCAACGCCACCATCGATTGATCCAGTTGAGAGCTAACCCGATTCATGCCCGCCGGACATTCGTTAAAAAGATTTGAAATCTCTTAACCAATTCCCTCTAACATGGCGCAATCATGCTTGGGGCCCCATCAGATGAGGCTGTGAACGGGCGGCTGTTCCGGTCCAACGACGTCTTGCCATACATGCGCAAGGGCGATCGGGTGCGTCATGCCTTATCCATCCTCGTTTTGGGCATATTGATGCTGATCGCAGGCAGGCCTGCTTCGGCACAAGTACTGAACCAATATACCACAACCACAGCGGGGGCGATTACCGACCTTAGCTGCAACCAGCCACTGGCGTCGCAAATCGTCCGCACGTTCAATGTCCCGACAAGCTACATTGTGGGCGACATTGATCTGGGCATCCGATTGGAACATACCTACCGTGCAGACTTGAGGATAACTCTGCAATCACCGGCAGGCACCACGGTGCAGGTGATGTGGGGGGTTGGTGGTTCTGGCAACAATCTGCACGATCGGTTTGACGATGAAGCCGCAACGAATATCTCGGCGCATAACGGCACCGTGACCGATCCGACAACGCCAACAGGCCTCCCCTATTCGCACAGTTTTCGACCGACACAGCCCTTCACGGCGTTTGACGGACAGAATGCAGCGGGGAACTGGACGCTTGTCATTTGCGATGCGGCCGGGGTGGACACGGGTACCTTTCGGCGGGCAGATCTGTTCATCACATCGATCAGCATGTCGGTGACCAAGATATCGAGCGTGATCAGCGACGGTGTGAGTTTGTCGAACCCCAAAGCGATTCCCGGGGCAGTTGTTCGTTACTGCGTGCTGGTTACAAACAATGGCGGCATCCCTATGACCAATGTTGCGCCCAGCGATACTTTGCCCGCCACGCTGACTTATGTCGCTGGCAGCCTATTGTCCGGCACAAGTTGTGCAGGCGCGGTCACGGCGGAAGACGACAATAACAGTGGGGCCGATGAAAGCGATCCGTTCGGAATGGCGGTATCGGGGTCGACCATCACCGGCAGCGCGCCATCGCTAGCTGGTGGAACAAGCTTTGCCATGGTTTTTCGCGCCACTGTAAACTGACTTGCCGACATAGTGCCTGCGCCTTAAAGCCGCGCGATGAGCACAAAAACAGTTTCGAATCGCAACGATCCTGTGATCGAGCATCGCGACCAACTGGTTGCACCAATGGCGGCGGGAGAAAAGCCCGCTGAACGTTGGCGCATCGGCACCGAACATGAGAAGTTCGTCTATTGCCGGAAAGATCGCCATGCGCCGTCTTACGAAGAACCCGGCGGCATCCGCGATTTGCTGGATTCGCTGACCGAATATGGATGGGAACCGATCGAGGAGGGCGGCAAGGTTATCGCGCTGAAGGGCAGCGACGGCGCGGTCAGTCTGGAACCGGCGGGGCAGTTGGAACTGTCGGGCGCACCGCTTGAAAACCTGCACCAAACCTGCGCCGAAACCGGGCGGCACCTGAAACAGGTGAAGGCAATTGGTGAGAAGACTGGCAAGGGCTTTTTGGGCATGGGGCTTTGGCCCGACAAGACCCGCGACGAACTGCCGATCATGCCCAAGGGGCGCTATGCGATCATGTTGCGGCACATGCCGCGCGTGGGCAGCATGGGGCTCGACATGATGCTGCGCACTTGCACCATTCAGGTCAATCTCGACTATTCAAGCGAAGCCGACATGGTGAAGAAATTCCGCGTCGGCCTCGCGCTGCAACCCTTGGCGACCGCGCTGTTCGCCAACTCGCCTTTCCTTGAAGGCAAACCCAACGGCTATCTCTCCTATCGCAGCCATATCTGGTCGGACACCGATCCGGCGCGCACTGGGATGCTTCCCTTCGTGTTCGAAGATGGGTTCGGCTATGAACGCTATGCCGACTATATGCTCGATGTGCCGATGTATTTTGTCTATCGCGACGGCAAATATATTGACGCGGCCGGCTACAGTTTCCGCGATTTCCTGAAAGGCGAATTGTCGGTGCTGCCCGGCGAGAAACCACGCATATCGGATTGGGAAGACCATATGTCCACGGCCTTTCCCGAAGTGCGGCTGAAAAGTTTTCTCGAAATGCGCGGTGCCGATGGCGGCCCGTGGAACCGCATATGTGCGCTGCCTGCCTTCTGGGTCGGCCTGCTCTATGATCAAAGCGCGCTCGATGCGGCATGGGATGAAGTCAAAGACTGGACGATGGAAGAGCGAGAGGCGCTTCGCAATGCAGTGCCGAAACTGGGGCTGAAGGCGCCAATTGCGGGCGGCAAGACGTTGCAGGATATTGCAGGACGCATTCTCGACATTTCGTCCTCAGGCCTTGCGGCACGCGCGCGTCTCGACAGCAGCGGCAACAATGAAACCGGCTTCCTCGATCCGTTGCGCGAAGTGGTGGCATCGGGAAAAACACCCGCCGAGGTTTTGCTCGACAAATATCATGGCGCATGGAGCGGCGATCTTGACCGTATTTATGACGATATGAGCTTCTGAGACCAGCTGCGGTCTCAAAACTGTAACCCAATCGCCACAGCCCTTTTACAAAATCGGCGGTAAAGCTTGGCTGCTCTTGACCCGATGAACCCGACCGATAGGGGCTATGGACCGGTCCCAAAACCGGCCCCTTCGTCACCAGATTCATCGGGAGCAGACCCATGCGCCGTATCCGCCAGCTTTTTGTAACTACCACCGCGCTTGCTTCGGCAGCCACCTTCTTCGCTTCAACGCCGGCCATTGCGCAGGATGAGGCCGCTGCCGATGACGGCACGCTGACTGAAATCGTGGTGACCGCGCAGCGTCGTGAAGAAAATCTGCAGGATGTGCCCTTGTCGGTAACAGCCGTCAGCGGAGATCAGCTTGCCAGCATTCAGGCAGGCGGCGTCGATATTCGTGGCATTTCCGGCCGCGTGCCCAGCTTGCTTGTCGAATCCTCTTATGGCCGCACTTTTCCGCGCTTTTATATTCGCGGGCTAGGCAATACCGATTTCGATTTCAACGCCGCCCAACCGGTCAGCCTTGTCTATGACGATGTTGTTCTCGAAAACCCGATCCTTAAAGGCTTCCCGATTTTCGATCTAGAACGCGTTGAGGTTTTGCGCGGACCGCAAGGAACGCTTTTTGGTCGCAACACGCCTGCCGGTATCGTCAAATTTGACAGCGTGAAACCGAAGGATGAATTTGGTGGCTATGGCCGTCTTTCCTATGGCCGTTTCAATGCGATCAATGCGCAGGGTGCCGTCGGTGGGCCGCTGGGCGAAAAGGTCAGCGTCCGTTTGTCCGCGATGTATCAGACACAGGACGATTATGTCGACAATGTGCTACCCGGCGGCACAACCAAAAACGCCTTTGAAGGCTATGATGAATTCGCCGCGCGTCTGCAGTTCCTGATCAAGCCGACCGAAAATCTCGACATCTTGCTGACCGGCCAGGTCCGCTCGCTCGACGGCACCGCGCGGCTTTTCCGCGGCAATATCTTCACCCGCGGGCAGGCGGGGCTGAACAGCAATTTTGACCGTTACAGCGTTTCGATTGACGCCAAGAACGAGCAAAGCGTTGATACCCAAAACGCTTCGGCGCGCATCACTTGGGACGCCGGCCCGGTTTCGCTGATCTCGGTAACCAGTTTGTGGCGCGGCGACGCGACCTCGGTAGGCGATGTCGATGGCGGCTTTGGCGCCAATTTCCTGCCGCCCAATCTCTATGGTCCAGGCGAAATCCCTTTCACCGCAGAAACCCGCGACAGCTTGCCGAGTCTGAGCCAGTTCACACAGGAACTGCGCATCGCCAGCAATGGCGATGGCCCGCTCAGCTATCAGGCCGGCGTCTTCTATTTTGACGAAGACCTTGAAATCGTCTCGCACAATTATTCGACTTTGGGTGACCCCAACAATGCGACCGGCGGGGTTAATATCATTGTTTCGCAGGAACAGAACAGCAAGGCTTATGGCGTCTTCGGGTCGCTGACCTATCAGTTGAGCGATCAGTTCAGCGTCACTGGCGGCCTGCGCTATAATGATGACAAGCGCCGCTTTGTCGCGGTGCGCAGCAAAGATACGCAGTTCCCCAATTTCCTGCAAAACCCGCTGGGTACAGTCAACCGCCGTGTCAGCGACAACAATATGACGTGGGATCTGAGCGCAACCTACGCGATGAACGACGATGTCAATCTCTATGCCCGCGTCGCCCGCGGCTATCGCGCGCCGAGCATTCAGGGACGCATATTATTCCCGCCCGCAACCGCAACCCCGCTGGAAGATGGTGTGACCGTTGGCGATTCGGAAACGATCACTTCTTATGAAGGCGGGATCAAATCGACTTTGCTCGACGGCAAGGCTCGCTTCAACCTCAACGGTTTTTACTATGAGTTGAAGGATGCGCAGCTGACCGCCGTTGGTGGCGGTATCAACGCCAACCGCTTGATCAACGCAAACAAGGTGCGTGGCTATGGCTTTGAGGCTGACCTCGAATTCAAGCCCGTGCCCGAATTGCTGCTGACCGCAGGGCTCAGCTACAACAATACCAAGATCCGCGATGCCGGTCTGACCACAGCGGCGTGCGGCGCAACGCGCGTTGACACCTTCCCCAATGTGTCGCTGTGCACACCGCTCGATCCCATTGTCGTGGCTGCCGCACCCTTCTCGGCGGCAATCGTCAATATCAACGGCAACAGCCTGCCGCAAAGCCCCAAATGGATCGTCAACTGGACCGCGCGCTATGGCGTTCCCGTCGGCAATGGCGAAGTCTATGCCTATACCGACTGGGCCTATCGGTCGAAGATCAACTTCTTCCTCTACGATTCGGTCGAGTTTCAAGACAAGCAGATGCTTGAGGGTGGGGTGCGGGTCGGATACAAAACCGAGAATTACGACTTTGCCGCTTTTGTCCGCAACATCACCAAGGACACCTCGGCAGTCGGCGGCATCGACTTCAACAACCTGACCGGTTTTGTCAACGAACCGCGTATCTGGGGCATTGAAGCCGGATTTAAGTTCTAGTTCACCTAACGGGATGTAGGAACGGGGCGGGTCTGCGAAAGCAGGCTTGCCCCGTTCGCTTAACAGCGTTAAGGGCGCTTCTCCCGACCGCAAGGTCGGGTGCAGGAGTTTAGCTCAGTTGGTAGAGCATCGGTCTCCAAAACCGAGGGTCGTGGGTTCGAGTCCCTCAACTCCTGCCATTTTCCCCTTGATTGACAGACAACAGCTACTTACACTTTTGTAAACAAAAGGATGTGAGGAGCCCCTGTTGCAACGAGATCGGCCATCGCACGGCGATGCGGCCAGCCGCGCGACCATAATAGCATTTGCTGCGGCGGTCGGACCAGTGGCGATGCTGGGGCTGCCCTTCTCGGTCTATCTGCCACCTTATATTGCCGAAGGCGGGGCCGTGCCGATTGCGTTGATCGGGCTGCTGTTTTCAATCAGCACATTGTGGGACGGCGTTGTCGATCCGTTAATTGGATTGCTGATTGATCGCAAATCGGGCCGCGTTGGCGCGCATAAGCGGTGGATGCTCGGTGGTTCGGTGCCGTTGGCGCTGTCTCTGGCCATATTGGCGATCGTTGGCGACACATTGCCATTCTGGCAGCTATTGCCGCTTTTGCTGCTCTTTTATTCCAGCCAAAGCCTGATGGAAGTGGCCCAGCTTACCTGGGGTTCGGCGTTGGCCTCGGGCAATGCCGATACCAGCGCTCGACTGTTCGGAGCGCGTGAACATGCCGCCAAATTCTTCCTCGTTGCCGCTTTTGGTGCGCCGGCAATCGCGCAATTGTTCATCCCCGGCCTTTCGCTGGAAGGCCGAGTCATGGCCTATGCCAGCCTCTCCATTCCAGCGTTGCTTCTGGTCTGGATTGCGGTGCAACGGATGCCCGCACGTCCTGTCCTGCCCGAGCCGGGGATTGGCTGGCGCAAGGAATTGCGTTTGACGCTGGGGTCGCGCCCGTTGCTGCTGATTCTGACGGTGCATTTCCTCAACGCCTTTGCCTTTGGCGGACTGGCTGCAACCTTCATATTCTTTACCGATGCCTATCTGCAGCTGGAGCATCGCGGATCGATATTGCTGTTCCTCACCTTTGTCGGCGGCGCATTGGCGGTGCCTTTCTGGACATGGTTGGCGCGGCGAATGGGTAAACCAAAGGGCATGGTCGTGATGTGCGGAGCGTTGGTTGCGATGCTGCTGCTGACCTTTCTTGTGCCATTTGCAGGCAAATTCGGGCTGACCGCGCTTTATACGCTCGTTCTGGGCGCAGGCTTTATGGGGCTGATCTTCATCTATGGCATGATCGCCGATTTTGCCCCGGTTGACGCAGAAAAATGCGGTCGCGACCGGACAGCCTTTTTGTTCGCGCTCGGCAATCTGGTCCAGAAAGCAGGCAATGCTGCGGCACTGGCGCTGGCCTATGCATTGCTGGACTGGTTCGGATTCGATCCGGCGCAGCCCCGCCAATCGGCGCAACTGGTGCACGCCATTTGGGCGGGACTGCCCATGGCGGCCTGGGCGCTGTGTGCGGTTACCCTGATCTTTCTGGTTGGCGAGCCATGGGCGCAAATTGGCAAAGCCCGGCTATTGGCTCGCCGCTAGACAAAAGGGGCTGCACATTTTTAATCCGGTCGGATTGTCCGCATGACGTCGGCCCAGGAAACATATTTGAAATTCTGCGTTTCAGGGCTGTTGTCCCCATCCTGCACAATCAAAATCCCTGTCGGGAAGTCAGGGCCGAAATCACCCAGCGCAAGTTCGAGCCCGTCGGTTTCCTGCACACCATCGACTGTGCCATCGGCGATCCGGAAACGGTCCAGATAGCGCCCGGTTTTGAGGTCATAGAGCGTGTAGGCATAGTCGCCCTGGCTTGACGCCAGCAGATAGCCGCCATCTTTGCCCGAAGGCGCAATCGCCAGACCTTCTGCATCGGCGACCAGCTGCTTACCATCGGCGAGGCCCAGCCGCTTCGGCCGTTTGCTGCCATTCGGCCGGGCATCAAAACGCCACAGCCCGGCGTCTTCCTCGGCGACATAAAGCAGTCCGGTGCGGTCATCGACGACGCAGCCCTCGGATTGGGTTTTCAGCTTCATTTTGCGGACGACGCGTCCCTGAACGTTGCTGCCTGACAGATCGAGTTCGACCTGATCGATCCGACCACTTTTGAGCACAAGAAAGGCATAGATCTGACCATCGCTTTTGCGCTGCCAGAGGCACATGCCATAGGCCTCACCATGCCCAACCGGAATGCTGTCGAGCGGCGTGAGTTTCTGTGCGGCGGTGTCTAGCGTGAACAGTGCCATTGCAGCATTGGTTTCATCGCGCCGGTCGCTGGCAACGACCAGCACCGATACTGTGCCGTTGACCGAAACTCCGCTGCGCAGATCAACATTGTTCAGTCGCGGCGACGGGGTGAAGGACACCGCCTTGCCGCTCATGTCATAGACATGAATGCCCGCGCGCTTGTCGGTGCCGACAATCAGGCTCTTGGCCGGATCGCTTGGATGCCGCCAGATTGCCGGATCGTCGGCGGCATCATCGGCGGTACCGACAGGCGTGGTTTCCACTTTCGCCTGCACCGTTTTTGCCGGAAGCGCTTTGGCCATCAGCTGCTCGACTGGGATTCCAACCTCTGCCGGTGCCGCCGCGACTGGCGCGGCGGTCAGGGCGATCAGCAAGGGAGCAACGCGCAACATCAGAATGCCAGCCTTGCCATGATCTGGAATACCGGTCCTGCCTTTTCGCTTTCCAGTTCATATTCATCAAAACTGCGCGCCAACTGGTCGCTGATCGTGGTGAATTTATTGAACCGTTCGTCCTTCGAACCGTTAAGCAGGTTTGAGCCAACCGCTCTGATCGTAAAGCTCTTTCCAAAGCGTTTTTCGATGAACAGCTCCAAATCGGCGCCATAGCTGGTGAAGATTTCTTCACCGACAATCCGGTCAAATGCCCCGCCTTGCTTGCGATAGGTGGCGCCAAAGGCCGCGCCCAATTTCGGCAGATCCTGGATGAAGCCGAAATTATAGACATATTTCGACTGGCCGTTGAACCGGCGCTTTCCGCCGAAATCGGTGATCTTGCTGTCGAGCAACGAGACATTGCCAAACACGCCGGTATTTTCCAGCCCCAAGAAACCGAGGTTGGTCGAAAGGTCAAATTCGATGCCATAGACCTTGCCGTCGCCGGTGTTTTGCGGTTGCAGAACAAAGGTGCCTGCCCCTTCGGACCCGGTGACACCGGTGTTAGCGAGCTCGATCAGGTCATTGACCTTGCGATAGAACAGATTAACCCCGACGACGCCAGTGCGTCCAATCTTATGCTCATAACCCAGATCGCCACCCCAGGCGGTTTCCGGTTTAAGCGCGGGATTGCCCAGCAAGTCATTGTCTCCCAGCTCAGCCTCGAGCAAAGCCGGTGACAGGAAATCGAGCCGCGGGCGGCGGTTGGTGCGGGCGACCGACATTGTAATCCGCCCGCCATTCTCCAGATCGAATTTCAGCGAAGCCGAAGGCAGCAGGAAGCTGTAATCGTTTGATTGCACTGCGGGGACGGTCAAATCATTGACAGTGAAATCGGTGCTTTCATAGCGAAGCCCGGCGAGGAAAGAGAGGCTGCCCGACTTGCCATCGACTTCGGCATAAAGGTCGCGCCGGTCCTCTTCGATGATGTTGAGGCCGCCCGGAGGGGGCAGCAGCGGGTCGGCGGCTGTGGCAAATTCGGTCGGGTTGCGACTGAACTGGTCCCAGGCATGCGCCGCCGTTGTCAGATTGAAACGGTTGCGGTCTTCGCCAATGCTGGTGTCGCGATCCTTGTTTTGCAAAAACCCACCGACAATCAGCTTCACATCGTCCGACAGATTAAAGGCGTGCTCAAGGTTGAAATAGAGTTCCTTGTCGGTAATCCGCCGTTCGGTGACGTCGCCGGTAAAGCGTGGCGTCGCGCGGTTAAAATCTATCTCATATTCGGTCTCATCCTGCGCGTCGTCAAACCGCGCAAAACCCGCTTTGAACTTGGTTTTGCCGAGCGACCATTCCTGGCTCAATTTGCCTGAAATGCTGTAGCTCTCCTGATCAATGTCATTCACATTGGCGTTGTCGGACAACAAATTCCCCGCAGGGACTGCCCTAACCGAGCCGTTGATATTGGTCGGGTGATTATATTCAAACGAACGTTCGTCTTCGGTGCGTTTGGTTTTCACATAATAGCCGCTGATTTCGAAATCGGTCGTCTCGCCGTCAATGTCATACGACGCATTGAAGGCATAGTCGGTACCGTCGCGCGTATCGGTCTGGTCTTCGCGATTGTCGAAATCGTCGGTTGCATAATCGGGGTTGTTTTCAGGCGAATCCGAATAGCGCAGGCTGGACTTCAGTTTTGGGTTATAACGACCCTGCACATTGGCCCCCAACAATATCCGGCCCGGGCCAAGCGCCCCGCCGAAAACCGCGCCAAAGCTCGGCTTGATCTCGCCATCATCAAACCGGAGTGCACCAGCGCGAACATAGCCGCCATCAAGCTGGTAACCGTCGCGCAGCACGATGTTGAGCGTGCCCGCAACTGCATCACCAGTGCGGCGAGCCGAAGAAGACCGGATAATTTCGACCTGCTTGATAAGCTCGGCAGGGATGCGGTCGAGAAAGAAGGAACGGTCAGCGTTCGATCCCGGCACCTTGTCCCCGTTGATCAGAATTTGCGTGTAGCCCGGTTCGAGCCCGCGCAGCCGTGCACCGTCGCTTTCGATGACGTCTGACAGAAATGTGACTGAAGGAACGCGTTTCAACGCATCGCCAGCTGTCAGCGGTTCGAACCGCTGGAAATATTGTTCGTCATACACAAGAATGGGTTCAGCATCTTCACTGCGATTGCGATAGCCGATCGATCCCTGCACAACAATTTCGCGCGCAGTCTGGATATTCTCGTCGCTTTCATCGGCGGGAGCAGCCGATTCCTGGGCAAAAGCCGAAGAGGCGCCAAAGGCAGTGGTCAACAGCAGCGCGGATGCAATTGCGGATTTGGAACTGTGGGAGAGAGTGATTCGATTCATGGCCATGCCCCTGTTTCATGTTGTGTTTGAGGGGCCCCTATCGAAGCAATGTGAAATGCTGCGGTCGCTTTCGTGACCATTAGGTGACAGTTATATTGCCATATTGTGCATAACAGGCCTCTTGCCTTGCATTTCCTTCGCGGCTAAGGGACTGGTCTTTCCGAAATCGGAACCTATATCGCTCCCGGCACCTTCCGAGAGCGATGGCGGCTATCCGGTGAATGTGAAACAAGGAAGACAAGGACATGGCAAAGACGAGCCCCGGGGAATTCATCCGACAGGTGCGCGCCGAAATCGGCAAGGTCACATGGCCGACCCGTCAGGAAACCGTGCAGACCGCAATCATGGTGCTGATCTTCGCGATCATCCTTGCGGTGTTCTTCCTTGGCGTCGACGCAGTTTTCAACGCAATCGTCAAAGGCCTGCTCTCGCTCGCCTGATGCGCGCGAAAGCCAGATTGAAAAGAGTAGAACATGGCACGCTGGTACATCATTCACGCTTATTCGGGCTTTGAAAACAAGGTCCGCGACCAGATATTGGCCGAGGCAGAACGCAAGGGCTTGGCCGCTTTGGTCGAGGCGGTAGAAGTGCCGACCGAACAAGTCACCGAAGTGCGCCGTGGCAAGAAGGTGAAGGCCGAACGCAAATTCTTCCCCGGCTATGTTCTCGCCAAGCTGAACATGAACGACGATGTCTATCACTTAGTCAAGAATACCCCGAAGGTGACGGGCTTCCTCGGCGCGAACAACAAGCCGCAGCCGATCAGCGAAGCCGAAGCCGCGCGCATCCTGAACACCAAGGAAGAACTGGCAGCCGCTCCCAAGAAGCGCATGTCGGTCGATTATGAAATCGGCGATCAGGTCAAGGTGCTCGACGGTCCGTTCGCCAGCTTCAACGGCGTGGTCGAGGAACTGGATTTCGACAAGAACCGCGTCAAGGTGTCGGTCTCTATTTTTGGTCGCGCAACACCGGTCGAGCTCGATTTCGAACAGGTTGAATTGATGAAATAAGCCAGCGATTGCTAATCGCGCAGCAGCGGCAACCAGATCAACAATTTCGTCCCCTTGCCGGGTGACGAAGAAAGGTCAAAACTGCCCTGCAACGCTTTTGCGCGCGCTTGCATTGTTTCAAGGCCTTTGCCTTTTCCGGCGCTAGCCCTTTGGTCGAAGCCTATGCCATTATCCTCTATCTCTATGACGACTCCGTCTTTGTCGCCCTTCGACAGTGGCATGCAGCGGAAAATCAGCTGGCTTGCGCTGGAATGGACCAAGGCATTGCTGGCGGCTTCCTGCACCAAACGTAAAAGCTGAAGTGCATTTGCAGAATCGAGCCAGGGCAGCATAGGAACAAGTTTGACATCCCATTTCACCGACAGCCCGGCTTTCTCAAGCCCGGGTTCAAGTCGATGGCGTAAATTGCCAAGCAGCGCCAAAAGATCGCCATCCATAGGGTCGAGCGAATCAACAGTAATTTTGAGTTCGGATAATGCTCTGGTCAGCAGATCAATTGTTGGCTTTGAATGCCCCTCGCGTTTTGCAACCGCCAACGCTGTTACCAAGCTTGATCCGATACCATCATGCACCTCACCCATCAGCCGTTCACGCTCGACTTCGATGGCTTGTTGCACTTCAAGCTGACGGCGAGCCTCGTCGCTTGCGGTTAGCGCAGCTTGTGTCGCCAGCAGCTTCTCATGCGCCGCATTGGCCGATTGTTGGACTGCCTCTCTGATCAGCATCATCAGGATTGCAAAGGCAAACAATCTGATGGCTGTATCGCCATGCATATAATGTACTCGCGTGGGTTCGATCAGAAATATGGGTATAACCGATGCCAAGGGCGTCAGTGTCGCGGCCAGATTTCGTTTGCGCGTTTCAGGCGGGTGCAGCGTCAGTGTTGCGGAAATTGCGATGAAGAATGTCTGCATGATAATCGCGACCCGCGCCTCATGGTCGCCGCCAATCTGCGCCGCAATCCACGCCTGCGCTACGATGGCCACCGCAGTCACCCATAGAAATGCGATGACATTTGTTTGCCACACTCTGTCGGTGTCATAGCCTTTGCGTATCGCCCAATAGCGCAAGGCAAAGCTGATAATGGCATAGGCCAGAAACGCCCCGTCGAATATATCGGACAGAAATGCACGGTCGGCTGGCAGGCTTTGCATGGCCCAGCTGCGATTGAATATCCAATTTATTGCAATGATCAAAATGCCGGCAATGTGCACCCAAGTCTGGTTCCGCGTATTTTGAACAAAAAGCATGGTTGAACTGCTGACCCTGGGACTTACCCGATGATACCTTGGCTTGACGCCTCGAACAAAGCCTCGGTGCGTGAATTGACCTCTAGCTTGGCATAGATGTTTTTCACATGCGTGCTAACCGTATTGACCGACAGATTCAAAAGATCTGCGCATTCCCGTTTCGAAAATCCGCGGGCAAGCATATTCAATATTTCCCGTTCGCGTTCCGACAGCTTGGCATCGCCAGCCTGCGGTTGGGGTTTGATATGCAGCAGTAATTGGCGGGCGATGACGGGGCTGATCGGCGATCCTCCGCGCTGGATTTCACGGATGGCGTCGACACAGCTTTCGGCCTCTTGATCCTTGTGCAAATATCCCTTGGCCCCCGCGCGGATGCACTCCAGCACTTTGCGTTGCTCGGCGAACAGGGTGATGACCATGATGTCGACGCTAGGATAACGCCCCGCGCAATGCCGGATCAGATCAAGGCCGTTGCCATCGGGTAGCCCCAAATCGCACAAAAATACGTCAAAGCCACCACCATCAATCAAAGCACGTCCATCCGCCACTGTGGTAGCAGTGCCCATGACGGCCATATCCTCTGCTGCGGATATTGTAGCCGACAATGTGGAGAGCATCAGCGGGTCGTCTTCCACAATCGCGACTTTGATTGCGCGGGATGTCATGGCCCATGCTCCTGCAAATACGCGACCCCCACCCGCTTAGCAAAAGCGAACGCGGCTAGCCATCACCCAAAGAGGTGAGGCGCGACATCGTTTTTGGCGACAATATCGATTTAAGCGGGGTGAACGGCGATTTGCGCATTTACCGCGCAGATATTCGCTATTTCTCAGGAGGGTGTGATTATGAAGTCAGTCTACGGCGCGATCTTGTCCGGTACTGCATTTGTGTTGATCGCTAGTCCACAAACAGCGTGGGCCGATGCAACGCCTGAATGCAACGTTGGGGCGACTTCAGCTTCAACCGAATGCGGCGTTGATAGCATCGCAGGCGAAGGTGCAACGGCAACAGGTACCAGAAGCACGGCAACGGGTCAGTACGCTACTGCGACCGGTTTTGACAGTCGGGCAACAGGAACTTCGGCCACTGCCATAGGTTTTTTAAGCAACGCAAGCGGTCCTTTCAGTACCGCTGCAGGTAGTGGCAGCACGGCGACAGAAGATAGAAGCACAGCTTTGGGTTACGGTTCTTCAGCTTTGGGTGTTTCGTCCACAGCGAGCGGGGCTGGCAGTATTGCCATTGGTCAAAATAGTACAGCCACTGGTACGGACAGCACAGCGAGAGGTATAAATAGTACGGCTTTGGGTAGTCTTGCGAGCGCCATTGGCGATGACTCCACAGCAACCGGTAATGAAAGCCGTGCGGAAGGCCTGGGGAGTGCGGCATTTGGTGTCCGCAGCGTTGCTGTTGCTGGCGACTCCACCGCAATTGGCGGACACAGCGTCGCCATTGGCCTCAACAGCACGGCGCTAGGGGCCTATGCCGTTGCCAATGAAGACAATACCGTTTCTGTTGGCAATGATGGTTCAACACCCGGCTTGGGTGGCGCTTTCACCCGCCGTATTGTCAATATGGCCGATGGCATAAACGCTACCGATGCCGCCACTGTCGGGCAGATGAATGCTGCCAATGCGGTGCAGGACACGCGGATGACTGCAATTGAAGCTGTAAATTCCGCTCAGGATACACGCCTCAGTGCGATTGATGCTTTGAACTCTACCCAAAATGGGCGACTGACCGCGCTGGAAGCTTTGTCGGGGCCAAGCGCAGCGCGGCTGACCGCGCTTGAATCCGGGCTAACGGCGCTTAACGCAAGCAATGAACTGTATAACCGCCAGGCATCAGGCGGGATTGCCGCTGCGATGGCGATGGGCGGTACGATCATCCCAGCGGACGCCGATGGCGCTGTCAGTTTCAACCTGGCCACCTATCGCGGAGAGCAAGGATTTTCGGGGATTGCGGTGATCAAGGCAGCACCAAAGATCTATTTCAACGCAGGCGTGGCCGGATCAACCGTGCGCGGATCAACCGGTGGCCGCGTCGGTGTAACCTTCGGCTGGTAGGACCAGTTAAGTCGAATATTTGGCAGGCAGGCAGCACAGCGACCCGCTGCAAGTCTGACAATATGGACAGGGGCGGCATCCTTTAGAGGCCGCCCCTGTTTTCCATTGCGTTTTCCAATTTTGTCGCCTAATCGCGCGCCTTCGCTTGGCGTGCCAAGTGATTCCCGTGCGGGAGGGAGCCGAAGCCTTGGCGCAGGTTCCTGTTTGACCGCTTACTTTGATCCTTCCTCTGACCCGCTCGTCCTGAGCTTGTCGAAGGATGGAGATAGAATGAAAGGAGGCCAATCATGGCCAAGAAGATTGACGGCTATATCAGCCTGCAGGTGCCAGCCGGCGCCGCAACCCCATCCCCGCCGATCGGCCCTGCGCTGGGTCAGCGCGGTGTCAACATCATGGAATTCTGCAAGGCATTCAACGCCGCCACTGACGGCATTGAAAAAGGCACGCCGATCCCCACCAAGATCACGGTGTTTTCCGACAAAAGCTTTACCTTTGCGACCAAGTCGCCGCCTGCAACCTTTCTGATCAAGAAGGTGCTGGGGCTGAAATCGGGTTCGAAAGAACCGGGCAAGCTCTCGGCTGGCAAGATTACGCGCAAGCAGCTCGAAGAAGTCGCCACCATGAAAATGGCCGACCTCAACGCGAACGATATGGACGCGGCAGTGAAAATCATCGCAGGCTCGGCAACCGCCATGGGCCTCGAAGTGGTGGAGGGCTGAACCAATGGCTAAGCTGACCAAGAAAGCAAAGACTCTGGCCGCACTCGACGCTGAAAAGCTGTACGGCGTGGACGAAGCGATCAAGACGATCAAGGAACTGGCGACCGCCAAGTTTGACGAAACCATCGAAGTTGCGCTCAATCTGGGCGTCGATCCCCGCCACGCTGACCAGATGGTGCGCGGCATGGTGTCGCTCCCCGCTGGTACGGGTAAAGACATGAAGGTCGCCGTGTTTGCACGCGGTGACAAGGCCGAAGCCGCAACCGCAGCGGGTGCCGACAAGGTTGGTGCCGAAGACCTGATGGAAGACATGCAGGCCGGTAACCTCAACTATGACCGCGTGATCGCAACGCCTGATATGATGGGCATCGTCGGTCGCCTTGGTAAGACACTGGGTCCCAAGGGCCTGATGCCGAACCCGAAGCTGGGCACGGTCACCATGGACGTTGCTGAAGCGGTTAAGGCCGCCAAGGCCGGTCAGGTTGAATTCCGCGTCGAAAAGCAAGGCATCATCCACAGCGGCATCGGCAAGAAGAGCTTCTCCGACGCCGATCTGCGCAAGAATTTTGATGCGCTGGTTGACGCCGTGATCAAGTCGAAGCCGTCGGGATCGAAGGGCAAATATGTCCGCCGCGTCGCGATCAGCTCGACCATGGGCCCCGGCCTGAAGATCAACATTGCAGACGTCGCCGGCGCATAAGCGCAGCCGTCTTTGAATTTGAAAAGGGCTGGGGGAAACCCCGGCCCTTTTTCTTTGCAGTTTTGATGGCTTCTTCTGAATTGTCGGTCAGCGGAATCTAGGCCTGTGCTTTGTTTCCGAAACCTACACTTGTGGAGAGGGTAGTGTTTCGCGATGACTAAAAATCGTTCGATGAAGTGCTGTCTGATGTCGGGACCTTAGTCCGCAACGTCGACAACCTCCAAACGCGGTGTGGCAGCATCGTAAACGGCGACAATCCGGCATGGCATGTCAGCACCTGAGCAAACAGCACTGACTCTGGCCTTGACCGAACCAGAGTCGGCAGAACTTACCCATTGGCTGTGCCCTTTGGAATTTTTGATGTGCACAAGCGCCCCGTTCGCCGCGAATGCTTCGACAACGCACTCTTTTCCGCTGTCTTGCCGACATTTGCCGAGAACTTGCGACAGAGCTTGCTCCGAATTTTGCTGACCGGATACCAACCAAGCCTTGCCTTGCCATTGCATTGCAGGCGGTGTTTCCGGTCGGACCGTAAACGCCCAAATGTGCCGCCTTGCTTCACCAGTCGGGAATATATTCTCCGAATAATCGACGGCGCCATCTGCATCCAGAGGAACCAGCCCGCTTTCGAATTCACGAAGCAAAACACAGCCAAACGAATTATTTGCGCATATTTCCATAGCTTCGCGTTTAGCGGCGCGCGGATCATCAGACCGAAATGGCAATCCTTTGACCCAAGTGATGCCCATCGCATCGCGCACAACCGCGATATGACCCACACCTTTTACGGTTGCGCCTAACGCGCAGCCTTCGCCCATCGCAGCCGCGCAGGCATCAAGCACGCGCCTTTCCGCTGACTCCGCAGTCATATGAGCTGAGCTTTCCCAAACCGAGGATGTATCCGAGTGGTATGCGAGAGCCATGAAGCTGGCCGCTATCGGTGAGTAACCGGGCCATTTCGAACCAGAATCATCCTCTTCCGATTCAACGGCACCTGCGTCCACTCGAACACAAACCGGATATTGGACAGGTGGAACTCCGGTCATGCCGATCTGTTTTTCGCCGGGGCCGGCCCCATTTGGGCAAACATATTGCGCATAGGCCGGGCTTGTCGGAGTCACGAACAATGCAATAAAGATGGCGCAAATTGAAAAGGATATTGCGTGCTTTCTCAAAGCTTTAATTTTCTGGAAAATTTGCATGGACGTCCTCTAGCACGAATTTCAATTCTCTGACTTTAGCTTCTTTTGCTTCAATGGCTTTGGTTTGTACCTAGGCTCAGACAGCGCCGATCCCGTTGCTACGATCGAACAGGATTTCTGACCTTTTGCTTTTTCACAATTTTTAACCGCTACCTTGCCGGCACTCTCCTCTCCCCTTGTCGACCATGCTCCGTAAAGTGAGCCATCATCGGCCATAGCGATACCACCATAGCCGGTCTGGAATGTGTAAGCCCAGCAGCCGGGTTGGGCGCAGTTTTTCAGCGCCGATTTCTCCGCGTCGCTCCTGCGAGCAAGCGCCCAGGAATTACCGTGCACGTTGGTTGTTGAATCATAAGCAACCGACCCGAAATGCCAATATACGGCATCGGCCGTGCTGCTGGCGGAAACCACGGTCGCGCAGTCGACGCCGCCTGCCATTCTGCACTGGTTTTCCGCCTCTGCGCTGCTTCTTGTGCTAAAGCCGGAGACCCTGTCATCGTCTGACAAGGCGACATAGGCAAAATCTTCTCCGAAGCTGATTATGGCGCAATGCGTTCCGCAAGCGGAGTTGGCATAATTCTTGGCCGCCTCGATATCGTCATAGTTCCAGCCTGCAACAAATCTGCGACTGAGAGGATCAACAGCAACCGTGCCATATTTCCAATGACAATCCTCTTGATATATTGGCTGAGGCGAGCCGTAGATGGGCACATTGTTTTGGCCATAGGCGATTATCGGCGCCGAAGTTTCGCCAACGACAATATTTTCGCAGATTTCCGACGCTTTTGCCTCTGGAATGGCGAATAAAAGAAGCGTCGAAGCGAGCAAAAGCCCGACCAGTTTCAGTATCTGCGGCACCCCATCGACCATTTCAGCGAACCCATTTTTGAAAGTCATATCGAAAGCATCGGAGATTAGAGGATTTGCTGATGGGGAGCATCGGCGGATATGTACTGGTGCGAAAATGAGCAAAGGCCCGGCAATGGGCCGATATGCTTCAGGTTTTTCTTTGCCAGCGAGGTCAACGACAAATAGGTTACAGCAATGCGTGTGCTTTCTGTCCTGATGCTATTGATCAATCCGGCCGCCGGAAACGCCGCTTATGCTCCTCCAGCAAAATTGGCTCCCATCGTAGCGAGGGTCGCCACAAAACACATCACCCCCGGCATCGAAGTGCTGCTGTCCGACCGGCTGGCGCTGCTGTCGGGGAAGCGGGTTGCCTTGCTCACCAACCAGACCGGCGTGGACCGCAAGGGGGTCAGCAGCGTCGATCTGTTGCGCGCGCAGCCGGGGGTGAATCTGGTAGCATTGTTCAGCCCCGAACATGGCGTGCGCGGACAGGCGCAGGCGGGGGAGAGGGTGGCGTCAGGCATCGACGCCAAAACCGGCCTTCCGGCCCACAGCCTTTATGGCGAAACCAAAATGCCCACGCCGGCGATGATGGCGGGGATTGACGTCGTGCTGGTCGATTTGCAGGATGTCGGCACGCGCTTTTATACCTATTCGACGACCTTGTTGTTCATGCTGCGCGCGGCGGAGAAATCGGGGGCGGAGGTGATTATACTCGACCGACCCAATCCGCAGGGCGGGGTGCTGGTCGAGGGGCCAGTGCTTGAACCACCCTTTGCTTCATTTGTCGGCAGCTTTGCGATGCCGGTGCGCCACGGCATGACGCTGGGCGAGTTGGCCAAGATGTTCGTGAGCGAGGAGAAATTGCGGACAAAGCTGCGCGTGATTCCGGTGCGCGGCTGGGAACGCGCGATGCATCCCTATTTCGCATGGGACCTGCCCTGGGTCCCGCCTTCGCCCAATATGCCTTCACCCAAGACCGCTGCTGTCTATCCCGGCACGGCCTTGTTTGAAGGCACCAATATTTCCGAAGGGCGCGGCAGCGAAAAGCCGTTCGAATATGTGGGTGCGCCCTTCATAGACGGAGCCGCGCTTGCCGAAAGGATGAATGCCGCCGGACTTCCGGGGGTTGCGTTCAAACCCATATCCTTCACCCCCACTTTCTCCAAATTTGCCGGGCAGACGTGCCGTGGCGTGTGGGTGATCCCGACCGATCGCAAGACCTTCATGCCCTTCCGAACCGGGATTGCGCTGGTGAAGGCCGTGCATGATCTTTATCCCGATCAGTTCCGCTTCCGCGAAGGCGTGCTCTCCTTTTTCGATCAACTCGCCGGGACCGACGCGGTGCGTAAGGGCATTATCGCAGGGCAGGATGTCACTACCATCGAACAACAATGGCAGGCTAGACTGGCCGAATTCGGCAAAGTCCGCGCGCGCTATTTGATCTATCGCTGAGCCGTGGCCTTCCCCGCGAGACACACCAGAAATGCCAGACTCGCGCCGATGCAAAGCTGCCATGGGAAGGCAAGGGTCTTCATCGCTGCGGGCAGGCCCAGACTATCGACCACATAATGCTGTTGCAGCAGGATCGCGAAAAACCCTACCGCCAGCGCGCCGATCACCGAAAGCGTCGATCCGCGCTTCGTGAACAGCGCGACCGCATAGACGCCGAGCAGCCCTGAATAGGCGAAAGTCATCACCCCCAGCACAAATTCGAGCAGCGGCGTATCGCTATAATGCTGCCAATAATAGCACAGGATCGACATGGCGAACAAAGCCAGCGCAAGGCCAATCATCGCCCCGCGACCGGCGTTGACATAATGATGCTCGGGCGGGCGGGTGCCGTGGCGCTCCCTCCACGGCCGGTAGAAATCGTTGACCAGCACCGCCGCCATAGAGATCAGCCCCGAATTGATTGCTGCTGCTGCAATCACCCCGACAGTGATAAGCCCGCGCAAACCAGGGGGGATTTCGGACAGGATGAACGACATGAAGACGGTGATCTTCTCGCCCGAAAATCCCTGCATCGCGCTGGCTGACGCGCCCATCAGCTCGGGTCGGTCATAGAATATATGCAGCAGTGAGCCGATTCCCATGAACAGCGCGACCACCGGGATCGTCATCCACATCGACAGATAAAGCGCGCGCTTGCCATGACGCGCATCCTCGCACGCCAGAAAGCGCTGGCTCGTGTCCTGATCGAGACCCGCATTGCCGACATTGAGCAGCACCAGCCCGGTCAATATCGCCCAGACAGTAAAGGGTTTTGTCAGGTCGAACGACCAGTCGAACAGCCGCATCTTGTCGATACCACCGGGGGCGTGGCGCAGCCCGTCCCATATCTCTGCCGGTGCCGCCGGGATTTTGTTCAGCAGGAAGGCGAAGACCAGCAACGCCCCGCCAACATAGAGCACCACCTGCACCAGATCGCTCCAGATCACCGCATTCAGCCCGCCGAACAAAGTGAAGACAATGCCGAACACCACCAGCACCGCAGAGGCAATCATGATATGTTCGGGCGTGACATCGAGGAAGATGATCATCGAAACCGCGATCGCTGCAAGGTAAAGCCGCGCCCCGCTGGCCAGCACACGCCCGACCAGATACATCCCCGCCGCCGCGCGCCGAGCGGTCGCATCAAATCGGCTTTCGAGCAACTCATAGACTGTGGTCGCGCCCATTGCGTAATAGCGCGGGATCAGGAAACGCGCGACCAGCACTGCGCCGATGATCGCTGCAAAATTGCTGGTCAGATAGCTATAATCGCCGCGAAAACTGTTATCGGGCGCGCCGAGGAAGGTTGCCGCCGACTGCATGGTGGAGAGCGCTGACACCGCGACCAGCCATGCCGGGGCATGGTGCCCGGCAAGGAAATAATCATCGGCCTCAGACGGATTGCGCCGCGACGACCACCACGCCGCCAGCGCCAGCAACGCCACATAGAAACCGAGCACCGCCCAGTCATATCCGGTAAACGCCAACGGCATGGTTGCTTCCCCTTAGGCCGGAAGAGAAAGCCTATGGCGGGGGTAAATGCAAGCTGGCTCTTATTATCACCGTAGTGCTGAGCCTGTCGAGGCCGAAGGCGGTGCGTTGCACCAACCACGCCTCAATGTTTACGCCAACCTGAGAAGCGCCTTTCACCTTCGGTGGCCTTCGGCTCGACAGGCTCAGGGCTACGGTTTAAGTCCTAGGCCTCAACCCAAAGCCTTATACAGGCTGAACAGGCTGGTCGCCGTCAGCACCACCCCTACCATCGTCAGCAAAGTCTTCGCCGGAATGCGCTTGGCGATATAGCCGCCAAAGGGTGCCGCGAGCAGCCCGCCGATGATCAGCCCGCCGGTGACAATGGTAAACGCCTCCAGCCCGATTTGCGTCATGAAGGTGATCGACACCGACAATGTCAGGAAGAATTCGGCGGTGTTCACAGTGCCGATGGTCTTGCGCGGGTCAGTGCCCTGGATCAGCAGGTTTGATGTCACCACCGGGCCCCAGCCACCGCCGCCCGAAGCATCGAGAAAGCCGCCAAACAAGCCCAGCGGAATCGCGATCTTGGGGTCCTTCACCTTTGGCACAGTCGGATAGGTTAGCGCCTTGTACAGCAGGTAAAAACCGAGGCAGGTCAGATACAGCATCACCAGCGGCTTGGCGACCGAGCCATCGACATTCGACAGCGCATAGGCCCCCAGCACCCCGCCAATCACCCCGGGCAGCGCGATCTTGGCGAACAGTTTCCAATCGACATTCTTGTGCAACACATGGCTGATCCCCGACGCTCCGGTGGTGAACATCTCGACCAGATGCACCCCTGCAGAGGCGCGCGACGGCGGAACCCCCATTACGCTGACCAGCAAGGTCGAACAGATCACGCCAAATGCCATGCCCAGCGCGCCATCGACCAGCTGCGCGGCAAAGCCGATGGCGATGAAGGGGGCAATGGCATGCCAGTCGATCTGGTTGAGAAATTCCAACATGCGCAATCGCTCCCCAAAACGCCACGCCGAATCGCGGCTGGAATGGGGGCAAGTTATGTCAACTGTTGTGATAGACAATGGGGCTTGGGCTTGGGTGCGATAAAGCGGGGCTTTGGTGGGATGTGGGGATGGGGGGTGGTTTGCGATCAGTTTTGTGACTTAGGTTCAGCTTATCATCGATACCAAAAGCGGACATCATTTGGGGGTTATTGTACCTGTCACCGGAACCACCGGAGAGCTACGACTTCCAATCCGCCGCCAGTAAATGGTTTACTACGTCAACGTGTCCCAAGCCTCTATAAAGCTTGCGTAGTCCATCTGCAGTCTTAAGTAATGTACATTAGAAAATTTCTTGAAATTCGTTTCTTCATCATCTTTTTTTGCGCCGATAGAATTTCTAATAAACCCGACGGCTTCCATCGCTTTTTCGAGCCTTTGGCCGTAAACAGGTTCATGATGGGCTACTCGATTCCTAGTCGCGTAAATTGTTTCCAGGGCGGTAGATACCTCACTTCTGCCAAGTGATTTATTAGGGAATGCCTTCTTGAGTGAAGGCTTCCAGAGCGTGCTGTCGTACTCTCCAGAGTATAGTCGTTTCCAAAAGGACAATGTAGTTTGCGAAATGACCTGCCCGTGGGATGGCGTAAATAAAGCGTTTCGCTTTTTTACGACCGTTTTATGTTTTGTATTCGGCGGGATACCATTGGGATACGCTTGGGCGTCGAGATCATTTTTTTCTTTATAGCTCAATTTTGAGTAGGCTGTTTTTTGAGCGTGACTATAAGCCTTACTAATCGCGTTGCATTCAAAGGTTTTGAGGGGCAGGGTTGTATGATCTGGCAAAAGCCACTCATGATCGCCAAAATCTTCGATTAATAGCTGATTAGTAATGTTGCGCAGCGAAAGTTCCAGCAACGCAATCATCGCCATCAGTGACGTTCCTAACTGGAGAGTGTGGTTGTGGAGTGCAACGGCCTTCTTCTGCTGATCAGTGTGATTCTGATATGTTCTTAGCCGCTCGGCTGAAATAAAATCTTCAATTTCCATGTAAGACCCCCAAGACTTTATGCTTGCATATGCATGGAAGCGCTGTTATGTCTAGAGATGAAAGGTCGGGGATAAGGTCGGCAGCGCTGCTTCGGCAGTGACGGACCCCCCACCTAACGATGAGAGGCTCATCCTTTACGGATGAGCCTTTTTCGTTTGTGAAACTACCGCGTTGCTGCTGCAATGTCTCTTGAGACAAGAACCTCTGGTTTTAGGATCGAGAAAAATCATCCGCAAATGGGTCGATTGCCGCTACCAAAAATATGCTGAGAATGGCTGCTAAGCCAAATTTAACGCTAAAATCGGACGGTCCGCTCCCCCCAACAAAGCGGACGATTTTTTGAATCCCGATCTGTCCACAGCAAGTGAAGCGTGCGCTACAAACTGTGACTTTCAACAAAGCACCTATATAACAATAGGATGTTGCGACCTATCCGAGTCATTCATCGTGACGATGCCCCTTCCTTGGTATCAACTAAGGTCAAGCAGCGAGCAGCTCGTCAAGGCCAGTCGTTCGCCCATGAAGAGTCCTGCGCTACAATGGGGTCGTTCGCGGCGGGCACGCTTTGCCCGAAAAACCTAGAGGCTCAGCCCTTCATGTCGTCCTGGCCCAACGTCCATCTCCCCTAGTTGTCCTTGGGTGCGGTCCAATCTTTATACTCGGCTGACGACACTTTTCCGTCCTGATTGATGTCAGCCTGTTGATTGTCGTTGAGAAGTGACCCGTTAGCGGCATAAGTTTTCACTGAGATTTGACCCATGTTTGAACCACACCCTGACCGACCGGTTGGGGGGATGAGGAGTGATCAACATGGATTTATTGAGTGTGATACGTCGCTGGCGTTTTCGGCAAGGGATGCCGATCCGTGAGATTGTACGGCGGACAGGATTGTCGCGTAACACGATCCGCAAGTATTTGCGGGCAGACACGTTGGAACCGGTATTCAGGGCCTCTGTTCGGCCGAGCAAGCTTGATCCGTTTGCAGAGAAGCTGTCGGGGTGGCTGCGGATTGAGGTTGGCAAGTCGCGAAAGCAGAAGCGCACAGCTAAGCAGATGCACGCTGATCTTGTGGTATTGGGCTATGACGGTTCCTACGAGCGGGTTGCAGCCTTTGTGCGCGCTTGGAAGGCTGAACGCCAACGCGAGCAGCAGACCAGCGGACGCGGCACTTTTGTGCCCTTGGTGTTTGCGGCGGGTGAAGCCTTCCAGTTCGACTGGAGTGAAGACTGGGCCATTATAGGTGGCAGGCAGACCAAGTTGCAGGTAGCGCATACCAAGCTGTCACACAGCCGGGCGTTCATTGTTCGGGCATATCCACTTCAGACCCACGAGATGCTGTTCGACGCGCTTGCTGAGGCGTTCAGGGTGCTGGGCGGTGTTCCCCAGCGGGGTATTTTTGATAATATGAGGACGGCGGTCGATCGCATTGGCCGGGGCAAAGTCAGACAGGTCAATGCGCGCTTTGCCGCTATGGCGAGCCATTACCTGTTCGAAGCAGACTTCTGTAACCCGGCCTCGGGGTGGGAGAAAGGACAGGTCGAGAAGAACGTGCAGGATGCGCGGCGGCGGCTGTGGCAGCCCCTTAGTACCTCTGGGCCCAGCTTCCCCGATATCGATGCCCTGAACGCCTGGCTAGAGGAACATTGCATTGCGCAATGGAGGCATATCAAGCACGGTAGCCTGCCTGGTACCGTGGCTGATGTGCATGCCGAGGAAGTCGCCAGCTTGATGCCGCAGGGCCGTATCTTCGATGGCTTTGTCGAACACAGCAAGCGGGTATCCCCGACCTGCCTCGTGAACTTTGACCGTAACCGTTATAGCGTGCCGGCATCGTTTGCGAACCAGCGGGTAAGCCTGCGGATATACCCGAACCGGGTCGTTGTTGTTGCCGAAGGGCAGATCGTGTGCGAGCATGTTCGGATTATTGAGCGCTCGCACCATATGCCCGGCCAAACGGTGTATGACTGGCGCCACTATCTGGCAGTAATCCAACGCAAGCCCGGTGCCTTGCGTAACGGGGCGCCCTTCACCGAGCTGCCGCAAGCGTTCCGGCAGTTGCAAGGGCTGATCCTCAAGCGGCCTGGCGGCGACAGGGAGATGGCCGAGATACTGGCGCTTGTGCTGCATCATGATGAGCAGGCAGTGCTATGCGCGGTCGAACTTGCCCTTGATGCTGGGGTGGCGACCAAGACCCATGTTCTCAATATCCTGCATCGTTTGACCGATGGCAAAGCGATCCCGCCAACCCCTATAGATGCACCACAGGCTTTGCGCCTTGCCCGCGAGCCTCTAGCCAATGTCGGGCGCTACGATGCCCTCCGGAACAAGGAGGCGCGTCATGCGTCATGATCCCGCCAGCGCCGCGATCGTGGTTATGCTACGCGGCCTCAAGATGTACGGCATGGCTGGCGCCGTCAGCGACCTGATCGAACAGGGTGCCCCTGCGTTCGAAGCGGCTGTGCCGATCCTCTCGCAGCTGCTCAAGGCGGAGATGACCGAACGTGAGGTCAGATCCATCGCTTACCACATCAAGGCAGCCCGGTTCCCGGCCTACAAGGATCTGGCCGGGTTCGACTTTGCAGCCAGCGAGGTGAATGAAGCCCTCATCCGTCAGCTCCATCGTGGAGATTTTATAGACGGTGCCGACAATATCGTACTGATCGGCGGTCCCGGGACGGGCAAAAGCCACATGGCTACAGCGCTTGGCGTGCAGGCTGTTGAGCATCACCGCAAAAAGGTCCGCTTCTTCTCCACGGTTGATCTGGTCAATGCGCTGGAACAGGAAAAGGCTATGAATAAAGCTGGCCAGGTTGCCGAGCGCCTGCTGCGCCTTGATCTCGTCATTCTCGACGAGTTAGGCTATCTGCCGTTCAGTCCATCAGGCGGCGCGCTGCTGTTCCATCTGCTCTCCAAGCTTTATGAGCAGACCAGCGTCATCATCACCACCAATCTATCGTTCAGCGAATGGGGCGGTGTGTTCGGTGATGCCAAAATGACCACAGCCCTCCTCGATCGACTTACGCACCACTGCCACATCCTTGAGACCGGGAATGACAGCTTCCGCTTCCGCGCCAGTGCCGCAGCGCCCAAAAACAGAAAGGAAAAACCAACCTCTTGACCCAAAACCCGCAACGCGGGATATGACAACCACCCGGGTCAATTCTCAGTGAAAATAACGGGTCACTTCTCAACGACAATCAACAGTCAGCCTCAAGATAGAAGCGGTTTCGCATGGCCTTAACGTCAGCCAACATTACATATTTACCGGTCACTTCTACCTTTCCTTCTGAGAGACGTTCATAGGTTGGCTCTCCTCCGACTCGCAAAAGCGAGGGGGCCTCCTCACCCTCCAGAAAACCACTCTTGTCTTCGTCCAATTCATCAAACGTTGATGGGCCGGATATGAGTATTTCGTCCGGCTTTGGGATTACGATGGATTCGGTGGCTGGGGCGACGTCGTGCGACAGGACGAAAATCATCGCGCCAATTGTGATGCTCATAACAAATGCTCCAAGTGCCATTGATCGGCGACTAAATGCTAAGCGTGGCGTCAACGTCCCGTCTAGGTCCGAAGGTTGGGGTACTGGTGTTTGGTACCCCTCGCGTGCAGCCAGTAAGCGTGACGCTTGAAGCGAAGAAGATACGCCAAGTTTTGCTCGCGCCATCTTTAGCCGCTTCTCAATGGCATGTGGCGAGATGCCCATATCAATCGCCATCTCTTTTGCCGTTTGGTGACGCTGCAGTCGCCTCAAACAGTCTTTCTCCCTATCGGTTAGCCGTTCTAGCGCCGCAAGCCTCTCTTCACTTAGTTGATAAACGTCTTGAGCCATGATCGCCTGATAAGTGCACGAGTGCGTTTCGCCAAGTACTGGCCATTGGTACTTTGCTTGTGGGTACCTCGCTTCAGGCTGGTGACCTTGAGCGATTTTGGCCGCCAGTTCGTCAACGTTTCTATCGAATGATTGCCCGCTTTCTACTGTTGAAGAGATGAAACCCGCCATTCCGGATTCCCAGCAAAACAGACGACATTTGAATCCCAATCTGCGAACAACAAGCGATGCCTGTACCAGAGACCACTGGTTCAGAATAAAACGCATATATAACAATATGTTATCTCAGCCCATCCGAGCAAACCATCGTGACGATGGCCGTTCCTTGGTGTCAACTTTGTCAACTTAGGGGAAGTGGTCCGCCTCAGGCAGCGAGCAGCTCTTCAGGGTCAATCGCGTCGGCGAGGGTGATGCGGTCGAGCACTGCTGCTGTCTCGTCGCGCACGCGCAGCATCAACGCGCGCAGGCGGCAGTCGGCTTCGTCGAGGCAGTTCTTGCAGGTCTCATGCGCAAAGCGGCTGGCGCATGGCACGAGCGCCAAAGAGCCGCGTGAGATGCGGATGATGTCGCCATAGCTGATATCGACGGGAGCAAGGGCCAGCTCATATCCGCCGTCGCGCCCGCGCTGTGATGCGACGATCCCGGCCCGGGTCATTTCGGACAGGATCACGGTCAGGAATTTGGACGGGATATTCTGAGCCTCGGCAATGTCCTGCAACGGCACCAACCCCTGCTGATATTTGTCGGCAAGGTGCATCAGTGCGCGGATGGTGTAGCGGGTCTTTTGCGAAAGCATATTCTACCATTAAAGTAGAGAGCATTGCCGCGCAAGAGTGCCGCGACCTTGACTCGGGGAATTTACCTGCTATTCGCCACCGCTGACCGAGGGGTTCGCCTCTCATGTCACCGTCCGAGACAGTTGGTGAAGGGAATTTGCCCTTCTTAATTTCCAGCCTAGACGGGGATAGACTCATTCAAGGCGCGCTTGCGTGCCCCCGGCTGCGTAAGCGGCCATGAACCTTCCCCACGGACTAAGTTACGGATCGCCCCCGGGCGATTCGGTATTCGTGTTGGGTTGGTCCTCAAAAACCGGCCTTGTGATGGAGTAATGCATGAACCGTTCTGAAAAGACCGATGCGGTTGCTGTGCTGAACGCAACTTTTAACGAATCGGCGGTTGTCGTCGTCACCCGGAATCTGGGTCTGACGGTCGCGCAATCTACCGATCTTCGTAACAAGATGCGCGATGCCGGTGCCAATTATAAGGTCGCCAAGAACCGCCTTACCAAAATCGCGCTTGCAGACACGCAATATGCTTCGCTCAGCGACCTGCTGACCGGACCTACTGCGCTTGCCACATCGGGTGATCCGGTTGCCGCCGCCAAGGTTGCAGTCGAATTCGCCAAAACCAACGACAAATTGGAAATTGTCGGCGGAGCGATGGGCGACACTGTTCTGGACGTTGATGGCGTTAAGGCTCTGGCTTCGTTGCCGTCGCTCGATGAACTGCGCGCCAAGCTGATCGGCCTTGTACAGGCCCCGGCTACCAAGGTTGCTCAGGTTATCTCTGCGCCTGCAGGACAGCTGGCTCGGGTCTTTGGTGCCTATGCAGCGAAAGAAGCTGCTTAATCCTTTTAACATCCCCTGCGTGGCGAGCGATCGCGCGGGTAGTATAGCAAAGAAATTGGAGTGTTTTTAATATGGCTGATATTGCAAAGCTCGTGGAAGAACTGAGCAAGCTGACCGTTCTCGAAGCGGCTGACCTTTCAAAGGCTCTGGAAGAAGCATGGGGCGTTTCGGCTGCCGCTGCTGTTGCCGTTGCTGGCCCTGCCGCTGCTGCTGCTCCGGCTGCTGAAGAGCAGACCGAATTCGACGTCATCCTGACCGGCGACGGCGGCAACAAGATTGCTGTCATCAAGGAAGTCCGCGCGATCACCGCTCTGGGCCTGACCGAAGCCAAGGCTTTGGTTGAATCGGCTCCGAAGGCGATCAAGGAAGGCGTCAACAAGGCTGAAGCCGAAGACATCAAGGCGAAGATCCTTGCTGCTGGCGGTACTGTTGAACTGAAGTAATAAAGTTTTCCCCGACGGGGGAATTGGAAAGGCGGTCTGCGAAAGCGGGCCGCCTTTTCGCGTTTTGGTCGGTCGGCGTTCGCCAATCTTCGCCAGAATGGAGCGATTGGAAAATGTTGAGCGGGGTTTTGGGGATGCCAGCAAACCCCGTGGCATTGGGCGCTTTGGGTTGCGCATTCATTATCTATTGGTCGTTTCCATCCAGCCATACTTTGCTCCGCTTCGGATCAGACCCATTGTAATTGCTAAATATTTTTAACCAACTGACGGCCTAGTCCGCCCCCTGTGTCGCGCATCAGCGCATCAGCAAAGGGGATATGACATGCCGTTTTCAAACATCCAAAGTGCGCTTGATACGCACGACTTCACCGAGTGCAGCATCGAAGGCGAGAGTCTTGCGCTCGGCCAATTCCACGAACGGGTGCACAGACAACGCGCGCGCTACGCGGCCTTTGTTGGCGGCGATGGCAGCGCCGCTGCGGACCTCAGCCGTGGCGATCGGCGGCGGATCATGCAGGTGCTGCGCAAAGCCTGTATGGTGATGGGGCCGGGACAGAAGAGTCGCCTTGGACGACTGGGTGCCGGCGCAGCGCTCGGCGCGATCATTGCCGGTTTTGCAACACCGGTCTCGGCGCAATATCAGGCAGGCGGTGGCACCGCGCATGACAGCCAGAGCACAGCGGTCGGCAGCGGCGCTGTTGCCGGGCAGGCGGGGACGCAAACGCTTGATACCAATGGAGACACGATACCCGATCTGACTTTGAATCAGGACACAGCGGTTGGCGCCAATGCGTCGGCAACTGGCGGGTTTGCTACCGCCATCGGCAACGGTGTCTCGGCAACAGGGCTCTATGGTGTCGCGATGGGCAGCGGATCGACCGCGACGGGTGATCAGGCCATTGCCATTGGCCGCAGCAACAGCGTCAACAGCTTCAACACGACCAGCACGATCACCAACAATGGTGTATTCGACCGGTCGGCAGGCGGCAATTTTACTTTTCCGGTCGGGGGTACGCAGCTTGCAGGCTATGCCGTGGGCATTGGCAGCGCCAATACGGTAACGTCGGGTGGCGTTGCCATCGGCGCTTCTAATCAGGCTAGCCATGCCAGCAACTTCACGATGGCGCTGGGACTGGGCAACCAGACTGTTGGCGCCTATGGCGCGGCTATTGGTGTTGCCAATGCCGTCTCTGGCACTTCTGCGGTTGCGATCGGCACCGCAAACCTTGCGAGCGGCAATACTTCCATTGCCATGGGCCGCCAGTCGAGTGCCTCGGGCAATACCAGCATTGCACTGGGCAATGTCAGCACCGCCAGCCAGACCAACGCGATAGCCATCGGCCATTCGACTCAGGCAACGGCGGAAGGAGCGATTGCGCTTGGCGGCGGCACCAATGGGGCCTCGACCAATCTTGATGCGACGGCGGCCCGGGCGACGGGCGCTAATGCCGTGGCCATTGGAACCAACAGCAATTCCGCAGATGTTGATGCTGTCGCAATCGGGCGTGCCGCTTCGGCTGCCAATGAAGGCGATATCGCTTTCGGCGCAGGGGCAATCGCGAATTCTGACGTGAACGGCATCAATGCCGGTGCCGTCGCCATCGGCATGAGCTCGGTTGCCAACAACAGCGCCGGTGCCGGCAACAACAGCGTGGCTATCGGACGACAGGCGATTGCGACCAGCACTGCCGCCGCCGGATCATCGCCGACCGCGATCGGCGCCTTTGCCAATGCTTCGGGTGCCGGGTCACAGGTGGCAATTGGCGACAGCTCGACAGCATCGGGCACAGACGCAATTGCGATAGGCGGACATGCCTTTGCCGCAGGATCGCTGGCATCGGGAACACGCAGCACCGCAATAGGACAGTCAGTGACGGCGGCGGGGCAATCGGCGATTGCCATTGGCGATGGCTCTCAAGCCAGCAACACCAATTCCATCGCAATCGGCACCGGGAACAATGTGTCGGGTGCGAACAGCGGCGCGATTGGCGATCCCAACACGATCACGGGTTCAGGCAGCTATGCGTTGGGCAACAACAATAGCATCGCCGCCAACAACGCCTTTGCCATTGGTAACAATATCAGCATCGCCGCAGGGCGCGACGGGTCAGTCGGCATTGGTGATGGCACGACCGTAGCCGCCCCGAACAGTGGTGCCTTCACGCTCAACGGCGGGACGGCCGCGGCAACGGCCCCGACCGCTGTGGTCTCGGTGGGCAGCGCCGGTGGTGAGCGGCAACTGACCCATGTCGCGGCGGGTGTCGTGTCGGCGAGTTCGACCGATGCCATTAATGGCTCACAACTTTTCACAGTGGCAACGGCGGCCAACAATCTGGGCAACAGTCTGGAAAGCGTGACTGGCGGCGGGCTGGTGATCAATGTCGATGGCACGATTGCAACCGCGCCTTCGATCACGGCTGCGGGTGCCACGCACAACAATGTGACGGCGGCGATCCAGGCGCTGAACAGCGCGAACACGACAAGCAATAACGGCCTTGCCTCCGCATTGGGCGGCGGCGCTGCGGTCGCGGCCAATGGCAGTGTGACCGCACCCAGCTATGTCATCGGCGGCAACACTTATAATGATGTTGGCTCAGCGTTGGCAGCGGCGGCTTCGTCGGGCGGCTTCAACCTCACGACCGGGGCAACTGGATCAGGCAGCGTCAGCGGAACCACGGTAGAAGCGGTTGGCGGCGGCGAAACCGTGACCATCCGCGCGGGTGACAATGTGGCGGTGACCCAATCGGGCAACACCATCGATGTCGCGCTTAGCTCTACCCTTACGGGTATAGATTCGATTGCCATTACGGGCGGACCAAAAATTGATGGCAACGGGATAGTGCTTGCGGCGGGCGACAGCTTTGACGCGGGCGGCAATATTCTGTCTAATGTTGGCGCTGGTTCGCTTGCTGCAGGTTCGACGCAGGGCGTCAATGGCGGTCAGGTGAATGCGCTGGGCTCCAGCGTTGCCAGTAACCTTGGTGGCGGTTCGACCTTTAACCCGGCGACAGGCGCTGTCACCGCTCCCACCTATAGCGTGGCCGGGGGTACGCAGAATGACGTCGGTGCTGCCTTCGCCGCGCTCAACGGTGCGAACAATGCAGCCAATAGTGGGCTGGCAGCAGCCATCGGAGGAGGTGCTGCAGTGGCCGCCAATGGCGCCGTCACCGCACCAAGCGTCAACGTCAATGGCACCAATTACAGCAATTTGGCCGATGCGATTTCGGCGGCTGGTGCGGGTTTCAACCTGACCACCGCTGCCGCTGGATCAGGCGTCGCGAATGGCAGTTCGGTTGTGGGGGTCGGCGCGGGAGAAACCGTCACGCTGACTGCGGGCGATAATATTGTCACCACACAAAGCGGCAATGGCGTCACGGTTGCGCTCAATAGCGATCTGACCGGCTTGTCGAGCCTCACCATTATCGGCGGCCCTTCGCTCAGCGGATCGGGCATTGCGATGAATGGTGATGGCATCAATGGCCTTGCCGCAGGATCGACCGCTGCAGGTTCAACCGATGCGATTAACGGCGGGCAGCTGAACACCGGCCTTGCCTCTGTTGCCAGCAATCTTGGCGGCGGGTCGGTCTATGATCCACTGACGGGAACAGTGACTGCTCCGACCTATACCGTTCAGGGTTCGACCTACAGCAATGTAGGTGCAGCCTTGGGTGCCGTGGACAGCAACCTCGGCAATGTCCTGAATGGCACGGCGGGGCTTGTCCAGCAGACGGGCGGAGCACCCGGGGCGGGGCTGATTACGGTTGGCGCGGCAACGGGCGGGACGCATGTTTCCTTCGCCGGCACTGATGGTGATCGTGTGCTAACGGATGTCACGGCGGGTGCGCTGACGGCGGGTTCGACCGACGCGGTCAATGGCGGGCAGATCAATACGCTCGCTGCATCAAATGCCTCGATCATTGGTGGTGGCGCGAGTTTCAATCCGCTGACGGGTGTGTTCACCGCCCCGATCATCATGGTAGGGGGAACAGGCTATGCCAATGTGTCCGACGCAATCGAGGCTGGCGATGCCAAGACCGATACGCTGGGTGCAAGCACGGCAGCTGGTCTGGGTGGCGGATCGGTCTATGATCCGGCAACCGGTACGGTCTCGGCCCCGGCCTATGCGGTGGCGGGTGGTAACCAGTCGAACGCCGGTGCAGCCTTTGCCGCTTTGGACAACGCCAACAATAGCGCCAACACCGGACTGGCAGCAGCGCTTGGTGGCGGTGCCGCGGTTGCGGCCGACGGCACGGTAACCGCACCCAGCTACACAGTGCAGGGCGCAACCCACAACAATGTCGGCGCGGCCTTGGGCGCTGTGGACAGCAACCTGACCAACCTGCTGAACGGCAGCGCGGGGCTTGTGCAGCAAGTGGGCGGCGCTCCGGGCAACGGCCTGATGACTGTGGGTGCAGCCACTGGCGGCACGCAGATGAGCTTTGCCGGAACCGACGGTGACCGCGTGCTCTCTGGCGTTGCCGCGGGCAATCTGGCCGCCGGCTCGACCGAAGCTGTCAACGGATCGCAGCTTTATGCACTTGCCAATGCGCTGGGCGCTCCGGTTGGCCCCGGGGGTGCAGTGATACCACCAGCCTTTGTGATCGAGGGTTCAACCTATAGCAATGCAGGCGACGCCTTTGCCGCGATTGACAGCGCGCTGAGTGGCGGCGGGATCAAATATTTCCGCGCCAATTCGACACTGTCGGATTCTACGCCTTTGGGCATCGATTCGATTGCGGTTGGTCCGGTGTCCGGTGCAGGTGGAGATCAGGCGATTTCGGTCGGGTTGAACGCTGCGGCGACCAGTCTGAACGCGATTGCCATAGGCACCGGCAGCACCGCCAGCGGCGCGAGCAGCCTTGCCATTGGTGTCGGCAATCTGGTGTCGGGCGACAATTCAGGGGCCTTTGGCGACCCCAATGTCGTGACCGGATCGGGTAGCTATGCCTTTGGCAATGACAACAGCATCGACGCCAACAATGCCTTCGCGCTGGGCAACAATATCAGCATCGCGGCGGGACTCGATGGGTCGGTCGGAATCGGCAACGGCGCAACCGTATCCGCCCCCAATTTTGGCGCATATAGCGTCAATGGCGGGTTGATCGCGGGGACGGCTCCGGTGGCCGTGGTCTCGATTGGTGCTACAGGGGCCGAACGGCAAATGACCAATGTCGCGGCAGGTGTGGTTTCGGCCAGCTCGACCGATGCGGTCAATGGATCGCAATTGTTCGCGGTTGGTAGCGCGCTGACCGCGCAGGGCAATGGTCTGGCTGCAGCGCTTGGCGGCGGTGCGGCGGTATCGCCCGACGGAACTGTGACTGCACCCAGCTACACAGTGCAAGGCAGCAGCTATGGCAATGTCGGTGCGGCATTGGGTGCGGTCGATGGCAATCTGACCACGCTCAATGGCGCAGTCGCCAGCCTTGCCAACGGCACATCCGGGCTGGTGCAACAGGCAGGCGGCTCACCCGGCAATGGCGCGATCACGGTCGGTGCGGCTACTGGCGGCACGCTGATCAATGTTGCAGGAACCGATGGTAACCGTGTGGTTACCGGCGTTGCCGACGGTGCGATCGCAGCTGGCTCCAGCGATGCCGTCAATGGCGGGCAGCTATTCGCAGTGCAAACCGTCGCCGATGGTGCTCTCCAGCGCAGCGGCGGTGCGATGACCGGGCAGATCGACATGGGCGGCAATCGCATCACCAATCTGGGCGCTCCGGTTGCGGCCAGCGATGCGGCAACGCGCGGCTATGTCGATGGCGTTGCAGCAGCGGGTACCGCTACTACCAATGCGCTCGGCCAAAGCGTCGCCGCCAATCTCGGCGGCGGGGCCAGCTATGATCCGGCAACGGGTCAGGTCAGCGCACCCAGCTATGTCGTTGGCGGTGTGGCACGCGGCAATGTCGGCGATGCGATTGCCGCAACCAACCGGCTGGGCGTGCAATATGTGGCTGATGCCAGCGGCAATCCGACCAACGCCGTCCGCCTGACCGGCAATGGCAATGGCCAGCCGGTGGCGGTGACCAATGTCGCGGCGGGCGCGCTCAATGCAACCTCGACCGATGTGGTCAACGGCGGGCAGCTTTATGCGGTGCAACAGGTCGCGGCGGGTGCAGTGCAATATGACCGCAACCCCGACGGCAGTCTGAACTTCTCCTCGGTCAGCCTCGGCACGCCCGGAACACCGGTTCAGGTGCGCAATGTTGCCCCGGCCATTCGGTCAACCGACGCAGTCAATCTGGGGCAGATGCAATCGGCGTTGGTCAGCAATCTGTCGTCGGCCAACGCCTATACCGATGCGCGGATCAGCGATCTGGCGTTTGACCTGCGCGATGTTGCCCAGAAAAGCTATGCGGGCACAGCGGCGGCAATGGCGCTGCAATCACCAGCGCTGTTCGACCCGGGTTCGGTCGCGATGCGCGGCGGTGCCGGCTTCTATCGTGGCGAATGGGCGCTCGGTCTCAGCGTCCGTGCCACCGACGATGAAGGCCAATGGAGCATCAGCGGCGGTATTTCAGGCGGCCCCAATGCCGGTGTGGCGGCTTCGGTCGGTTTCGACTTCATCCTCGACGACTGACCAAAGCGGTCCCCCAGGGTCACACCGGCCAAGGGTCAGGGCCTGTTCCATTCGCCTTCGAGGTTTGAGGCCATTTTGCTCAGTGCCCAATTTGGTTTTTGGGGGGCGGCAAGCGACGGTAATATGTCGATATTGCCTAGCTTGCCAACGCAGCAATGAGCAAAATGGGTCAAATCCGAAGGACGCCAAAATGGCTTCGATCTCGAAGCGAAATGCCCTTGCCGGTAGAATGACTGTCGGCGGCGGCCATTTCCCTCCGATATCTTTGCCATTTTGACGCCTCGAAGGCGAATGGAGCAGGTCCTGACCCTAGTTCGGTCCGGAATGGATGCTTTCCAGCTTCCGTTCCGGGCCGATCCGACTCAGACAGCCACAGCATTTAACGAAGGAGCAAATCCATGCGTTCATTTCGCTTCCTAACCATAGGTCTCGCGCTATTGGCGCTGACGCCAAACGCCCATGCCGCGCCCACCAAGCCGACGCCCGTTCCCGCTGCTCCGGCTGCGCAACCGCACTTGCAAGTCCCGCCGCCAGAGGCTCAGCTGATCATGATCCGCTCTTCGCTGGTGGCGCTTAGCCAGGCGAACCAGACCGGTAATTATACGGTGTTGAACGCGCTCGGTTCGGACAATTTCCGTATCAACAACAGCCCGGCCCGCCTGGCCGACCTTTTCGCCAGCTTTCGCGCCAATGCGATTGATCTGGCCCCTGTGACTTATGTCAATCCGGTGCTGGCGCAGGCACCGGCAATCACCGATGGCAGGCTACGACTCGTCGGCTCTTTCCCGACGCAACCAATGCAGGTCAATTTCGACCTGCAATATGAACCCGCAGGCACGGGGTGGAAATTGTTCGGTATCGCGGTTAACCTCAGCAAGGTCACGCAAACCGCGCAGCGATAGGGTCAGGGGAAATATGGCGGCGAAAACACTCATTCTCGCCGCCTTGCCTGAAGAGGCTGACGCTGTGTTTCCAGACGAGGGCGAAAGGTCGCGCATTGGCCCGTTCGATTGCCGCGCGGTCGGCGACATACTGATCGCCACTTGCGGCCTTGGAAAAGTCAACGCCGCGTTGGCGGTCGGAAAGCTGGTCACGCCCGAAACCCGGTTGGTGGCAATGACCGGAACTTGCGGGCGGATCGGCGCGATCGACGGCGACTGCTTCTGGATCAGCACCGCCATCCAGCACGACTATGGCGCGCGCGGCACAGGTGGCTTCACCCATTACCGCGCGGGCGACTGGCCAATGGGCGATGGCCGCGACCACGCCTTCACCGCGATGCCCGACCCCGGGTCTGGCTTGCTTCACGCCCGCATGTTGAGCGGCGACGTTTTTCTCGAATGCCCTGACACAGCTTCCGGTCTGGCCGGGCGGCTAAACGCCCATCTGATCGACATGGAAGTCGCCGCCGTCGCCCAAGCCGCCGAAGCACTCGGCCTGCCGTGGTGTGCGATCAAGGCAGTGACCGATGAGGCCGATGGCGGCAGCGCGGGCGATTTCAGCGCGAATTTGCGGCGGGCAGCAAGGAAGGCAGGGATGGCGATGGAGGCGGTGGTAAGCCTTACCCTGCCGACCAATAATCCAACCGCTCTCGCTTGACCGCAAGCCTGCCGACGCCTATATCCACCGCACACGCCAGATTTTTCGGGACCGGGGCAAAGACGCGCATTGCCTCCAACGCATTGGAATATCTGGTTTTTCGGACGCGCAAGGCTGCTGGCTGGTTCCCGACTCAGGGGCTGATGCCATGCGGCCTTTTCGTTGTCCGGGGCTATCGCGCTCAATATTGATCTAGACGAGGCTAAGCAAATCCATGGCTAAAGCAGCGGTTCCCGCTTCGCAGGGTGCGACAAGCGCCCTTTCGCGCAAAAGGCGCATTCGCAAGATTTTCGGCGACATTCACGAAGTGATCGACATGCCGAACCTGATTGAGGTTCAGCGCGAATCTTACGAACAGTTTCTGCGGTCCGATCCGTCGATTGGCTATGTCTCGGGTCTGGAAAAGACGCTGCGTTCGGTGTTCCCGATCCGCGACTTTGCCGGCACCAGCGAACTCGACTTCGTCCATTACGAACTCGAAGACCCCAAATATGACGTCGAAGAATGCCGTCAGCGCGGGATCACCTACGCCGCGCAGATGAAGGTAACGCTGCGCCTGATCGTCTTTGAAGTCGATCCCGAAACCGAAGCGCGTTCGGTTCTCGATATCAAGGAGCAGGACGTTTACATGGGTGATATGCCGCTCATGACTGGCAATGGCACCTTCTTCATCAACGGCACAGAGCGCGTGATCGTCTCGCAGATGCACCGTTCGCCGGGCGTGTTGTTTGACCATGACCGTGGCAAAACCCACTCGAGCGGCAAATATCTTTTCGCCGCACGCGTCATCCCTTATCGCGGTTCGTGGCTCGATTTCGAATTCGACGCCAAGGACATCGTCAACGTCCGTATCGACCGCAAGCGCAAGCTTCCGGTTACGACATTGCTTTATTCGCTGGGTCTGAACAGCGAAGAAATCCTCAATCATTTCTATAACACGGTCACCTTCGCCCGCGCCAAGGGTGGCTGGAAAATCCCGTTCAACGCCGATCAATGGCGTGCGTCGAAGCCGACCTTTGACATTGTCGATGCCAAAAGCGGCGAAGTGATCTTCCCCTCGGGGCAGAAAATCACCCCGCGCGCGGCCAACAAAGCCGTGAAGGACGGGCTGACCGAGTTGCTGATCCCGACCGAAGAAATCTTTGGCCGTTATTCGGCGTTCGATCTGGTCGATGACAAGACCGGCCGCATCTACGTCGAGGCGGGTGACGAAATCACCGCCGAAAATCTTGAGGCGCTTGACCAGGCCGGAATCGATGCACTTGAACTGCTCGACATCGACCATGTCATCACCGGCGCCTGGATGCGCAACACGCTGAAGGCTGATAAGGCCGAGAACCGTGACATGGGCCTCGACGCGATCTACCGCGTTATGCGCCCCGGCGAGCCGCCAACCCGCGAAACCGCCGAAGCGCTGTTCGCAGGCCTGTTCTTCGATCCCGATCGTTATGACCTGTCGGCGGTTGGTCGTGTGAAGCTCAACATGCGTTTGCAGCTGGATGCCGAAGACACGCTCACCACGTTGCGCACCGAAGATATTCTTGCGGTGGTCAAGGAACTGGTGAACCTGAAAGACGGCAAGGGCGAAATCGACGACATCGACAATCTCGGCAACCGCCGTGTGCGTTCGGTCGGCGAACTGCTTGAAAACCAGTACCGTGTCGGCCTGCTCCGCATGGAACGCGCGGTCAAGGAGCGGATGAGCTCGGTCGATGTTTCGACTGTGATGCCCAACGACCTGATCAACGCCAAGCCGGCGGTTGCCGCAGTCCGCGAATTCTTCGGCAGCTCGCAGCTGTCGCAGTTCATGGATCAGACCAACCCGCTGTCGGAAGTCACACACAAGCGCCGCGTTTCGGCACTTGGACCGGGCGGTTTGACACGCGAACGTGCGGGCTTTGAAGTCCGCGACGTTCACCCGACACACTATGGCCGTATCTGCCCGATCGAAACGCCCGAAGGCCCGAACATCGGTCTGATCAACTCGCTGGCATCGTTCAGCCGGGTGAACAAATATGGCTTCATCGAAACCCCGTACCGCAAGGTCATCGACGGTAAGGTAACGCAGGAAGTCGTTTACCTCTCCGCGATGGAAGAGGCCAAGCACACCATTGCGCAGGCCAATGCTGATCTCAACACCGACGGCAGCTTTGTCGAAGAATTGATTTCGGCGCGTGAAGCGGGCGAGTTCCTGATGGCACCGCGCGATCACATCACCCTGATGGACGTCAGCCCCAAGCAGCTGGTTTCGGTTGCGGCATCGCTCATTCCGTTCCTGGAAAACGATGACGCCAACCGCGCGCTCATGGGCTCGAACATGCAACGTCAGGCTGTGCCTCTGCTGCGTGCAGAAGCACCGCTGGTCGGCACTGGCATGGAAGAAACCGTTGCCCGTGACTCAGGCGCTGCTATCGGCGCCCGTCGTTCGGGCATTGTCGATCAGGTTGACGCAACGCGTATCGTCGTCCGCGTAACCGGTGAAGTCGAACCCGGCCAGTCGGGCGTTGACATCTATACGCTGCAAAAATTCCAGCGTTCGAACCAGAACACCTGCATCAACCAGAAGCCTTTGGTGAAGGTTGGTGACGCAATCGAGGCAGGCGACATCATCGCCGACGGCCCCTCGACCGAACTGGGCGAACTGGCGCTGGGCAAGAACAGCCTCGTCGCCTTCATGCCCTGGAATGGCTACAACTACGAAGACTCGATCCTGATTTCAGAACGCATCGTGAAGGACGACGTGTTCACCTCGATCCACATCGATGAATTTGAAGTCATGGCCCGCGACACCAAGCTTGGACCCGAAGACATCACCCGCGACATTCCCAACGTCGGTGAAGAGGCGCTTCGCAGCCTCGACGAAGCGGGCATTGTCTATATCGGTGCCGAAGTGCATCCGGGTGACATTCTAGTCGGCAAGATTACGCCAAAGGGTGAAAGCCCGATGACGCCGGAAGAAAAACTGCTCCGCGCGATCTTTGGTGAAAAGGCGTCCGACGTACGCGACACCTCGCTGCGTTTGCCGCCGGGTGTTGCCGGGACTGTCGTTGAAGTGCGCGTGTTCAACCGCCATGGCATCGACAAGGATGAGCGCGCGATGGCTATCGAGCGTGAGGAAATCGAACGTCTCGCCAAGGACCGCGAAGACGAACGCTCGATCCTCAACCGTGCTTCGTACAACCGTCTGCGCGACATGCTGATTGGTCAGATCGTTGCCGCAGGGCCGAAGGGCATCAAAAAGGGCGACAAGATTTCGGACGAGAATCTCGCTGAAGTCGAACGTCATGAATGGTGGAAAATCGGCGTTGTCGACGACAAGGTGCAGGCCGACCTCGAAGCGGTGAAGACCCAGTATGACGATGCCGTCAAACTGATCGTCGAGAAGTTCGAAGACCGTCGTGAGAAGCTGGAGCGCGGTGATGAACTCGCGCCGGGTGTGCTTAAAATGGTCAAGGTCTTCGTGGCTGTGAAGCGCAAGCTGCAGCCGGGCGACAAAATGGCTGGCCGTCACGGGAACAAGGGTGTCATTTCGCGTATCCTGCCGGTCGAAGACATGCCGTTCCTTGCCGACGGCACTCATGTTGACATCGTGCTCAACCCGCTGGGTGTGCCTTCGCGTATGAATGTCGGGCAGATTTTCGAAACCCATTTGGGCTGGGCCGCACATGGCCTTGGCAAACAGATTGCCGGTGCACTCGAGGATTGGCGTGCTGCCAACCCCGATGCAAAGGGCGGTGTTGCTCCCTCGGCGGTGCGCGACCGACTGGCGGACATCTATGGCGACAATTATGCCGACGAGATCAAGAACCGTTCGGATGCCGACATTGTCGATCTGGCCGAACATCTGACCTTCGGTGTGCCGATGGGCACACCGGTGTTTGACGGTGCGAAGGAAGGCGACGTTTCGGCGATGCTGGCACGCGCCGGTCTCGACACTTCGGGGCAGAGCGACCTGTATGATGGACGCACCGGTGACAAGTTCGACCGCAAGGTGACTGTGGGCTATATCTATATGCTCAAACTGCACCACTTGGTCGACGACAAGATCCACGCCCGTTCGATCGGCCCCTACAGCCTCGTCACGCAGCAGCCGCTGGGTGGTAAGGCGCAGTTTGGTGGTCAGCGCTTCGGGGAAATGGAGGTCTGGGCACTGCAAGCCTATGGCGCCGCTTATACCTTGCAGGAAATGCTGACGGTGAAGTCGGATGACGTGGTCGGACGTACCAAGGTGTACGAAGCCATCGTCAAGGGTGATGATACCTTCGACGCCGGCATTCCGGAGAGCTTCAACGTTCTCGTCAAGGAAATGCGTTCGCTCGGCCTCAATGTCGATCTGAAGTCATTGAACGACGGTGAAGAAGACCTGCCCGAGGCAGCGGAATAAAGGGATTGGGGCGGCTTGACGGTCGCCCCGCCCCCTCCGCCCGAACGAAATTTTAGGAGCCTTTGAGCTTCCGAGGATAGCAAGATGAACGAACTGACCAAATTCAACAATCCGCTCGCCAAAGCAGAAACATTCGACCAGATCCAGATCGGCATTGCATCGCCCGAAAAGATCCGCAGCTGGTCCTTCGGCGAAATCAAAAAGCCGGAAACGATCAACTACCGCACGTTCAAGCCCGAACGTGACGGTCTGTTCTGCGCGCGCATCTTTGGTCCGGTGAAGGACTATGAATGCCTGTGCGGCAAATATAAGCGCATGAAATATAAGGGCGTCGTCTGCGAAAAGTGCGGCGTCGAAGTCACCGTTACCAAGGTGCGCCGCGAACGTATGGGCCATATCGAACTGGCCGCGCCGGTTGCGCATATCTGGTTCCTGAAGTCGCTGCCGTCGCGCATCGGCCTGCTGCTCGACATGCAGTTGAAGCAGCTCGAACGCGTGCTCTATTTCGAGCATTATATCGTCACCGAACCCGGCCTGACCGCGCTCGAAAAATTCCAGCTGCTGACCGAAGACGAACTGCTGACCGCGCAGGATGAATATGGCGAAGACGCCTTCACTGCGGGTATCGGTGCCGAAGCGGTCAAGCAGATGCTCATGGATCTGGACCTTGAAACCGAACGCGCCGATTTGCTCGAAGAGCTGGCAACGACCAAGTCGGAGCTGAAGCCCAAGAAGATCATTAAGCGGTTGAAGGTTGTCGAAAGCTTCATCGATTCGGGCAACCGTCCCGAATGGATGATCCTCGACGTCATCCCCGTCATTCCGCCCGAACTGCGCCCGCTGGTGCCGTTGGACGGTGGCCGTTTCGCGACCTCGGATCTCAACGATCTTTATCGCCGCGTGATCAACCGCAACAACCGTCTAAAGCGCCTGATCGAACTGCGCGCGCCGGACATCATCGTGCGCAACGAAAAGCGCATGCTCCAGGAAGCCGTTGACGCATTGTTCGACAATGGCCGCCGTGGTCGTACCATCACGGGTGCGAACAAGCGTCCGCTGAAGTCGCTGTCCGACATGCTCAAGGGCAAGCAGGGCCGCTTCCGTCAGAACCTGCTCGGCAAGCGCGTCGACTATTCGGGCCGTTCGGTGATCGTGACCGGTCCCGAACTCAAGCTGCACCAGTGTGGCCTGCCGAAGAAGATGGCGCTCGAATTGTTCAAGCCGTTCATCTATTCGCGTCTTGACGCCAAGGGTCTGTCGATGACCCTGAAGCAGGCGAAGAAGTGGGTCGAAAAGGAACGCAAGGAAGTCTGGGACATCCTCGACGAAGTGATCCGTGAGCATCCGGTTCTGCTGAACCGTGCGCCGACGCTTCACCGTCTGGGCATCCAGGCGTTTGAACCGGTTCTGATCGAAGGCAAGGCGATCCAGCTTCACCCGCTGGTCTGCTCGGCCTTCAACGCCGACTTTGACGGTGACCAGATGGCCGTTCACGTTCCGCTGAGCCTTGAAGCCCAGCTGGAAGCGCGCGTTTTGATGATGTCGACCAACAACATTCTTTCGCCCGCCAACGGCAAGCCGATCATCGTTCCTTCGCAGGACATGATTTTGGGTCTCTATTATCTGTCGATGGACCGCGAAGGCGAACCCGGCGAAGGCATGATGCTGTCGGACATGGCCGAAGTGCATCAGGCGATCGAAGTCGGTGCGGTGACTTTGCACTCAAAGATCACCAGCCGCGTTCCGCAGACCGGTGAAGATGGCAAGGAGCGCATGGTGCGCTACGAAACCACGCCGGGCCGCATGCTGCTCGGCGAATGCCTGCCCAAGTCGCACACTGTGCCGTTCGAAACCGTCAACCGTCTTCTCACCAAGAAGGAAATCGGCGACGTTATCGATCAGGTCTATCGTCACACCGGCCAGAAGGACACCGTGCTGTTCGCCGACGCCATCATGGCGCTGGGCTTCCGCCACGCGTTTAAGGCAGGGATCAGCTTCGGCAAGGACGACATGATCATCCCCGAAGAAAAGGATGGTCTGGTCGCCGAAACCAAGGCGGTTGTTGCCGACTTTGAGCAGCAATATCAGGACGGCCTGATCACCCAGCAGGAAAAATACAACAAGGTGATCGACGCCTGGTCTGGCTGTGGTGACCGCGTTGCCAATGCCATGATGGAAAAGCTGAAGGCCACGCCGAAGGACGAGCATGGCCGCGAAGCCCCGATCAACTCGATCTACATGATGTCGCACTCGGGTGCGCGTGGTTCGCCAGCGCAGATGAAGCAGCTGGGCGGGATGCGCGGCCTGATGGCCAAGCCGTCGGGCGAAATCATCGAAACCCCGATCATCTCGAACTTCAAGGAAGGTCTGACCGTTCTTGAATATTTCAACTCGACCCACGGCGCGCGTAAAGGCCTTGCCGATACCGCGTTGAAGACCGCGAACTCGGGTTATCTGACGCGTCGTCTGGTGGATGTGTCGCAAGACTGCACCATCGTCGAAATCGACTGCGGCACCGAACGCGCGCTCGAAATGCGCTCGATCGTGCAGGGTGGTTCGACCATCGCTTCGCTCGGCGAACGCGTATTGGGCCGCACTACCGCTGAGGATATTGTCGGCGCTGACGGTAAAGTGCTGTTCCCGACCGGAACCTTGCTCGACGAAGCCGCGATCGTGCAGATCGAGGAAATCGGCCTGCAGGCGCTCAAGATCCGCAGCCCGCTGGTTTGCGAATCGAAGGTTGGCGTTTGCGGCACCTGCTATGGTCGCGACCTTGCGCGTGGTACCCCGGTCAATATCGGTGAAGCTGTCGGCGTTATCGCCGCGCAGTCGATCGGTGAACCGGGCACGCAGCTGACGATGCGTACTTTCCACATCGGCGGTGCGGCGCAGCTCAACGAAATCTCGAACCTTGATGCTTCGGCAGACGGTGTTGTGAGCTATCGTGACCTGCCGACCATTGTCGACAAGCGTGGCCGTCGCATTGCCATGGCGCGCAGCGGCGAGCTGGTCATCACCGACAAGGAAGGCCGGGAGATGGAATATCACCGCCTGCCTTATGGTGCGACGCTGATGTTTGGCGAAGGTGCCAAGGTCAAGTCGGGCGACCGTCTGGCGGAATGGGATCCGTTCACCATGCCGGTGATTACCGAAAAGCCGGGTATCGTGAAGTTCCAGGACCTGATCGAAGGGCAGACGCTGATCGAACAGACCGACGAAGCCACCGGCATCGCGCAGCGCGTTGTCACCGAATATCGTGGTATTGCGCGTAGCAAGAAAGAAGACCTGCGTCCGCGCCTGACCCTGCTTGACGATGAAAGCGGTGAAGCCGCGCGCTATCTGATTGCGGTTGGCACGATGCTGTCGGTCGAGGACGGACAAGCGGTTGAAGCAGGCGACGTTCTCGCCCGTGTGACCCGTGAGTCGGCCAAGACCCGCGACATTACGGGCGGTCTGCCGCGCGTCGCCGAACTGTTCGAAGCACGCATCCCGAAAGACAACGCGATTATCGCCAAGATTTCGGGCCGCATCGAGTTCGTCCGCGACTATAAGGCAAAACGCAAAATCGCGATTGTGCCCGAGGAAGGCGATCGGATCGAGTATCTGATTCAGAAGTCCAAGGTGCTCGACGTGCAGGAAGGCGATTTCGTCCGCAAGGGCGACAATCTGATCGCCGGTTCGCCCAACCCGCACGACATTCTCGAAGTCATGGGTGTCGAGGCGCTTGCTGAATATCTCGTCGCAGAAATTCAGGAAGTTTACCGCCTGCAGGGCGTGAAGATCAACGACAAGCACATCGAAACGATTGTTCGCCAGATGCTGCAAAAGGTTGAAATCACCGATGGCGGCGACACCACTTTGCTGGCGGCCGAACAGGTTGATCGTGAAGAAATGGATGCGATCAACGCCAAGTTGCAGCCGGGCCAAAAGCCTGCGGTCGGCAATCCGGTGCTGCTCGGCATTACCAAGGCGTCTTTGCAAACCCGCAGCTTCATCTCGGCGGCGTCGTTCCAGGAAACCACCCGCGTGCTGACGCAGGCGGCGGTTGAAGGCAAGAAGGACATCCTGACCGGTCTGAAGGAAAACGTCATCGTGGGTCGCCTGATCCCGGCGGGTACCGGTTCTGCGATGAACCGCCTGCGCGTGACGGCCTCCAGCCGCGATGCTGCGCTGCGTGCCAGCTATCGCAAACTGCAGGAAAGCCTGATTGCACCGGAAACGGCGGCGGAGGAGCATGCAGCCGAACTGGCTCAGGGTCCTGAAGCAGCAATCGGCGACGATCCGCTGGGTGCCATGGAGCACACGCCGGAAACCGTTGAGGATTTCGAAGGCGATACTGCAGAGTAAGCCTTGGCGACACAAAACACAAAACCCGCCGGGAGCAATTCCGGCGGGTTTTTTTGTTTGCTGCCAGAGTGCGAGCCACTTTTGTCAACTCGATGCGTACGGGCTTGGATCGGTCGATCAAGGTCAACATCCGTGAACCGACCAACAAATGCCGCTGTCTGGTGAAGGAGAAAAATGGCGCGCCCTACAGGAGTCGAACCTGTGGCCTCAAGATTAGAAGTCTCGCGCTCTATCCAGCTGAGCTAAGGGCGCGCGCTGGGGATGCGAATAACCACTTTGCGCCTCCGTGCAAAGCGGGATATGAACCGGCGCATGAATGACACGCGCGTTACCCCGCAAAGCTCCGCTGCGACGACTGGTCGGCATTTCCGCTATTATGATCTGGTGATGGCCGCATTTGTGGCGATCCTGCTGTTGTCGAACATCATCGGGGCCAGC